>R14__coassemble_1399_pt1 | contig 12245 bp, 9 predicted proteins | sample R14__metabat2_high_PE_017 | metagenome-assembled genome bin R14 | reverse complement strand
ACCGACACGAATCGCTCGGACTGGGCTGTCTCGGTGAGGAATTCTTCGTCCGCTTCATGCACGACCCTCGTTTTGACGACATGCCTATCGTCCTTGAGACGCCCGACGAGTCCCGCTGGGCACAGGAGATCGAGTGGCTGCGTGGATTATAGTCCTTTCGACGGCAAGGGGTCAAAAATAACTTACTGAGAGGATTGGCTTCATGCTCATCAATCAGTTTGAATTGAGATAAACGTTCCTCCGGTGCGGAGGCACATTCCCAGCCAACATCGTGCAATATCTGGCTGCAACGACACAATCACGGCTAAGATTATGCAATCTCCCGAAGCGAAAGGCTTAATCCTGGCCGAGATTATGCCATTTCCTGCAGGACATCGCATAATCCTAGCCAACATTATGCTATCTCCTCATGCGGTGACATAATCCTTGCCGACATTGTGCTGTTTCCATCCGCTGGAGGCCAATCCTGCTATCCGAATGGGCTCCTGCGCACGGCGATTGCACAATCTCGGCCAACTTTATGTCTTCTCTCATCGTGAATGGCATAATGTTGGCCAACATCATGCTATCTTCTGCAGCGAATGGCATAATGTTGGCCAACATTATGCTATCTTCTGTCGAATACAGTACAATCCTTGCCAGGATTATGCTGTATCACGCAGATATCGCATAATCCTGGCAAGGATTGTGATTGTCGCAAGAAGCGAAAGGTCAGCCTCAAAAAAACTGACCTTTCGCCATTGTAGATGCGTTGATTCTCGTTTGTGACGAACTTTTTGGCCAAGAGAAGACCGCAGAATCAGATAGGAACAGTCTCTCGTTGACCAGCAATACGCGTCATCAGAGCGACTGCATGTCGTTGAGCTTCTTGTAGTATCCGCCCAGCGCGATGAGTTCCTCGTGCGTGCCACGCTCTACGATGCGGCCTTCGTGCATCACACAGATTTCGTCGGCGTTCTTGATGGTGGAGAGGCGGTGGGCAATGGCGATGGTGGTGCGGCTCTTCATGAGGCGCTCCAGTGCCTCCTGGACGAGACGTTCTGACTCGGTATCGAGGGCAGAGGTGGCTTCGTCGAGGATGAGGATAGGCGGATTCTTGAGGATGGCGCGTGCGATGCTGAGACGCTGGCGCTGGCCACCTGACAGTCTGCCTCCACGGTCGCCTATCATGGTGTCGTAGCCATGTTCGGTCTCCATGATGAAGTCGTGGGCATTGGCAATCTTGGCAGCTGCGATGACCTCGTCCATCGTGGCGTTCTCGACGCCGAAGGTGATGTTGTTGAAGATGGTGTCATTGAAGAGGATGGCCTCCTGGTTGACATTGCCTATCAGGGCGCGGAGGTCGCTGATGCGGACGTCGCGCACATCCTTGCCGTCCACCAGAATTTTTCCGCCGATGACGTCGTGGTAGCGCGGCAGCAGATCCACCAGCGTCGACTTGCCTGAGCCGGATTGGCCCACGAGGGCAATGGTCTTGCCTTTGGGTACGCTGAGGTTGACGTCACGCAGCACGAGCGTCTCGGAGTTGCTGTAGTGGAAGTCGATGTGCTGGAACTCGATGCCTTCGTCGAAGCCCTTGAGCTCCTGAGGCTGCGCCGGGTCGGTGATGGGGTTCTCGGCCTTGAGTATCATGTCGATGCGGTCCATGGATGCCAGACCCTGAGGAACGTTGTAGAACGACTTGGCAAAGTCCTTCAGCGGGTTGATGACCGAGTAGAGGATGACCAGATAGTAGATGAACATGCCAGCATCCATCGTCGAGGTGCCGTCGAGGATGAGCCAGCCGCCGAACCACAGGACGATGACTATCAGCACCGTGCCCATGAACTCCGACATGGGGTGTGCCGACGACTGACGGATGGCCATGCTGTTCAGCGCATCACGGTAGGTCTTGTTGGTGCGGGTGAAGCGCTGCATCATCTTCGTTTCGGCAAGGAATGCCTTGATGACACGCAGTCCGCCCAGTGTCTCGTCGAGTTCGGTCATGATTTCGCCCCATTCGTCCTGCACGAATTTCGAGGTGCGCTTCAGCTTGCGGCTCACCGAGCCCATGATGCCACCGGCGATGGGGGTGAAGACGAGTACGAAGAGGGTGAGCTTCCAGCTCAGGACAAACATCGTGAAGAAGTAGACCAGGATGGCGATGGGCGACTTGATGAGCATGTCGACCGACGAGGTCAGGGCGGTCTCGACCACCTGGACGTCGGCACTCATGCGGGCGGTGATGTCGCCCTTCTTCTCCTCGCTGAAGAACGAGAGGGGCAGGCGCAACACCTTGTCGTAGAGTTCCAGTCGGATGTCGCGGACGATGCCGGTGCGGAAGGGGATCATCACGGCCGACGAACCGAAGTAGGCGGCGGTCTTGATGGCGGTCATCACAATGAGCAGCAGGCCCATCATGACGAGGGTCCAGAGGGCGCCGTTGTCCTGGATGAGCTGGTTGACATACCAGTAGCCGTCGTTGATGAGGGCATCCTTGGCTGCGTTGAAGTTGCTCCAGTCAATCTCCTGATAGACATATTCCTGTTGCCCATCCACCTGGAAGAGGATGTTGAGGATGGGCACCAATGCCAGAAAGGAGAAGACATTGAGCCATTGGCTCAGGAAGTTCAGGATGATGGACCATACGAGGTTGGCCTTGTACGGTTTGATATATCGGCCTATGACTTGGAAAAACTGCTTGATCATATTCTCTAATTATATAATATGTGTAGCTTGAGAAATTGTTTCGGACGGTCTGCTTCGATTTTGCTACAGCGTGATCTTGAATTTGATGAGATGCTGCGCCATCATCTCCTGAGGCACGACACGCTTCACGGCATCGGCGACGATGTTGAGCATTCGTTCGCGCATGTAGTCCTGACGGATGACCAGCGAGATGGTGCGGAAGAAGCGCCCGCCCTGTATGGGGCGGAGATTGTGCTGAAGGTCGGCTGACAAGGCGTTGCGGAAGAGCTCGGGCACCAGGGTGTAGCCGCCGTTGACATTGACCAACTCTATGAGCGTGCGCAGGCTGCCGTAGTCGAGCGTCGTGTTGTGGAAACTCTCGCGGTGGGTAATCTGTGACAGTTGCGGATAGTGGTCATGGAACGAGCGCATCGCCCAGATGCCACCGTCCTGCAGGTCTTCGGCGCGGACCCATTCCCGGTTCCACAGTGAAGAGGCGGGCGATACGTAGAGCATGAACCGCTCGGTGTAGAGCTCAATCTCCAGCAGGTTGGTGTCATGAATCTCGGTGCCCGAGAGGATGGCCATGTCGAGTTCCGAACGCTGCAGTTTCTCGATGAGCTGTTCGGCATAGTCTTCTGTCACCGTGGTGTGGATGTTGGGGTTGTCCTGGTGCATCGCCTTGACCATCGAGGGATAGAGATAGGGCGCCACTGAGGGGATGATGCCGATGAAGAGGTTGCCGTGGTCGGACTGCTTCTCATTCTGCACCAAGTCACGCAGCTGCTGCGAATTGTGCAGGATGACCTTGGCCTGGCTGATGATGCGCTTGCCTAGTTCGGTGGGTTCGATGGGGTGCTTCGAACGGTCGAAGATCACCACGTCAATCTCTTGTTCCAGCTTGGCTATGGTTGAACTCAGCGTCGACTGCGTCACGCCGCATGCCGTCGCTGCATTGACGAAATGACGGTGCGTATCGACCGCCACGATATACTCCAGTTGCTGGAAGGTCATGCCGAAATGTTAAAATTTTCTGGGTTGTTAAAATCGCCCTTGCTTCGAGTGCCTATATCGTCGCTCAGCGTGTCCGAAAAGGGCATTATTGATTTTTGTCGATGCAAAGATAGAAAAAATCTGTTTGCATAGGTCAAAACTTTTGTGTAATTTTGCACCCGCAATTCGAAAAAGTACCTCTTTTCATCTTTTTGCAAAATCGGATTAATAATTTACAACACCTTTTATAATTATCGCACAATAATATTATGATCCAGAAAGTCATTAAGCGCGACGGTCGTACCGTCGACTTTAATTTCGGTAAGATCGAGGACGCCATCCGCAAGGCAATGTCGCAGACCGAGCAGGGCATCGATGCCATCCTGGCTGCTACTGTTGCCGACCGCATCGCCAAGGAGGGCGATGCTCTGATGACGGTCGAGGCTATTCAGGACCGTGTGGAGATTGCTCTGATGGAGTCGGAACGCAAGGATGTGGCCCGTGTCTATATTTCCTATCGCAATGCCCGTACCACCGCTCGTCGTGCCAAGACGCGTGAGGTCTTCGAGGAAATCATCGGCGCCAAGCGTACTGAGGTCACCCGCGAGAATGCCAACATGAATGCTGATACTCCTGCCGGCATGATGATGAAGTTCGCCAGCGAGACTACTAAGCCCTTCGTCGACGATTATCTGCTCGACGAGGATGTGCGCCAGGCTGTCCGCAACGGTTACCTCCACATCCACGACAAGGACTATTATCCCACCAAGTCGCTGACCTGCGTGCAGCATCCATTGAACACTATCCTGCAGCATGGCTTGAAGGCAGCTCATGCCGAGTCGCGTCCTGCCAAGCGCATCGAGACTGCCTCGGTGCAGGCTTGTATCTCTCTCGAGACTGCACAGAATGAGATGCATGGCGGTCAGGCCATTCCCGCTCTCGACTTCTACTTCGCCCCCTTTGTCCGCATGACCTATCAGGAGGAGATCAAGAACCTCGAGCAGTATGAGGCCAAGGATTACAGCGAGCTCTATAATGCTCCGATTAAGGATTACCTTCGTTCTGAACTTGGCGACCTGCAGGGTACCGACCGTGTCAAGCAGCAAGCCATCAACCGCACCGTGGGCCGTGTTCATCAGGCCATGGAGGCATTCATCCACAACATGAACACCATTCACTCACGTGGCGGCAATCAGGTGGTCTTCTCGTCTGTCAATTATGGCACGGACACCTCGGCCGAGGGTCGCTGTGTGATGCGTGAGTTGCTGCATTCCACCTACGAGGGTGTCGGCAACCATGCCACTGCCATTTTCCCCATTCAGATCTGGAAGAAGAAGCGTGGCGTCAACTATTTGCCTGAGGATCCCAACTACGACCTCTATCAGTTGGCTTGCAAGGTTTCGGCGCGTCGTTTCTTCCCCAACTTCCTGAATCTGGATGCTACATTCAACTATCACGAGGACTGGCGTGCTGATGATCCTGAACGTTACCTCAACGAGGTAGCCACGATGGGCTGCCGCACCCGCGTCTTCGAGAACCGTTTCGGCAAGAAGACCTCTATCGGCCGTGGCAATATCTCCTTCTCGACCATCAATATCGTGGCTCTTGCCATCGAGAGCATGAGCGAGCCTTCTGTCGACAAGCGTGTCGATGTCTTCATGCTGCGTCTCAATGAGATGCTCGAACTCACTGCCAAGCAGCTCCATCAGCGCTTCGAGTTCCAGAAGACAGCCCTTGCCAAGCAGTTCCCCCTCGTGATGTCCTGCCTTTGGAACGGCGCAGAGAAACTTAAGCCTACTGACACCATTGCCTCGGTCATCAATCAGGGTACGCTCGGCATTGGCTTCATCGGTCTCGCAGAGTGCCTTGTGGCTCTCTGTGGTCACCACCACGGCGAGAGCGACGATGCTCAGAAACTCGGCCTCAAGATTGTCTCGTTCATGAAGAAGAAGGCCGATGAGTTCTCCGATCGTTATCAGCACAACTACTCTATCCTCGCCACTCCTGCCGAGGGCCTTTCTGGTCGATTCACCCGCATTGACAAGAAGCGCTATGGCATCCTGCCTGGCATCACTGATCGTGACTACTACACCAATTCGAATCACGTGCCTGTCTACTACAAGTGCTCCATCCGTCACAAGGCTGAAGTCGAGGCTCCTTATCACGACCTGACTCGCGGCGGTCACATCTTCTACGTGGAGCTTGATGGTGATGCTACTCACAATCCTGAGACCATCTGCAAGGTGGTCGATCTGATGGATCAGCTCAACATGGGCTACGGCTCGGTCAATCACAACCGCAACCGCTGCATGGACTGTGGTCACGAGGATGCCGTCGAGAATGAGAAGGTCTGCCCTGAATGTGGTAGCCACAACCTGGACCGCCTGCAGCGCATCACTGGTTACCTCGTAGGTACCACCGATCGTTGGAACAGCGGCAAGCTTGCCGAGCTTAAGGATCGCGTCACTCACAGCTAAGGCTCAGCCTCCAGCGTAATCGCACGATTAAAAAGCTGCGCGCCCGCGCTTCCCAATAAAATGTGGCGCTCCCCGCGCTTCCAACAGAAAGCTGCGCGCCCGCGCCTTTTCCCTCATCGCCGCCACTACCTGCCCATCCCTCTGGGGATTCCCAGTGCGGCCCTGATTATTATACTATATTTACCAACTATTAAAATCGTTACTATTATGCAGAAGAAATGGATTTGCACCGTTTGTGGTTATGTTCATGAGGGTCCCGAACCGCCAGAGCGTTGCCCCCAGTGTAAGGTGCCTGCCTCGAAGTTCAAGGAGCTCGAGGAGCAGGAGGGCGGCATTCAGTTCGTCCAGGAGCACGTCATCGGCATTGCCAATGAGTATGGCATCGATGACGAGATGCGCAAGGATCTCAACGCCCATTGGATGGGCGAGTGCACTGAGGTCGGCATGTATCTGGCCATGAGCCGTCAGGCTGATCGTGAGGGCTATCCCGAGGTGGCTGAGGCTTTCAAGCGTTACGCTTGGGAAGAGGCTGAGCATGCTGCCAAGTTCGCTGAACTCCTTGGTGATGTCGTCTGGGATACCAAGACCAACGTCGAGAAGCGTATGAACGCTGAGGCCGGCGCTTGTGAGGACAAGTTCCGCATCGCCAAGAATGCCAAGGCCAAGGGCTGGGATGCCATCCACGACACCGTCCACGAGATGGCTAAGGATGAGGCTCGCCATGGCAAGGGCTTCGAAGGTCTCTTCAACCGTTACTTCAAGAAGTAATCTCCCTAACACCAATAGGCCCTGGCTGTTCCCCTCAGCCGGGGCTTGTTTTACCATTCCTCGACGTCTTCGTTTCTCTCTCTGGTTCCTTCTCCTCTGGTTCCTCTGGGTTCTCTTCTTTGGTTTTCCTCCCTCGGTTCCTCTAGTTCCCCTCCCTCTGGTTCCCCACGTTGTTTTCGTTTGCGGCCGTGCTTGGCCGCTATAGTTTCCCATGCAGATCACCCTTTTCCAGCAAGACATCGCCTGGCTCTCTCCCTCAGCTAACTATTCCAAGATTGAGCAAAAGCTCTCCACGCTTCCAGATACGGATCTGCTCATCCTTCCTGAGATGTGTACGACCGGCTTCATTACGTTGCCCAAGCCTGGTACCCTTGAGCCTGCTTCCAGCGTTGAGCAGCATCTTCTCGATCTCTCTGCACGTTATCAGACGGCTATCTGCGGTTCGTTTGCTGTGTCGCTTCCTGCCGATAGTGCATCGGGGCCTTCTTCTCGTCTGCTCCATCGTAATCGCTGTTATTTCGTTACTCCAGAAGGAGACATCTACCATTATGACAAGCATCATCTCTTCAACATCGGTCATGAGAATCTTGGCTACGTCGAAGGCCTTGAACGTGTCATCGTCGAGTGGCGGGGCATTCGCTTCCTCCTCCTTGTCTGCTATGACCTCCGCTTCCCTGTCTGGGCGCGTTGGACAGATGCGGCACCCTACGATGTCTTGATTTGTGTCGCCAATTGGCCACAGCAGCGCCGCCTGGCCTGGGATACGCTCCTTCCAGCCCGCGCCATCGAGAATCAGGTTTATGTCATCGGTGTCAATCGCGTCGGTCATGACATGCTTTGCCCCTATGATGGAGGTGCGCGAGCCATTCATCCTTATGGTCACATCGTTGCCCAATGTCCTGACGGCGAGGAGTCCCTCTGCACCTTTACCCCCGAAATGCAGAAACTCGGGGACTTCCGTCAGAAGTTCCCGAGTCAGCTCGATAGCGATCGCTTCGCCATTCTTGATTAGCAGCGGCTGCATCCTGCCGCCATTGTTCCCGCCGACAGCCACGTTTGGCTTCCAGCGGCCCTTCTTGACAGCCATCGTTCCCGCCAGCAGCCATGTTTGGCTTCCATCAGCCCTCTTGATAGCCATTGTTCCCGCCGCGGCCGTGCTTGGCCGCCTAGAACATATTCTTCTTCTTGAACACCAGATAACCCATCAGTGACACGATCACCGTCACCACCATAATCAATGGGAATGCCCACGGCCACATCTCCATGCCGTTTGGCACGTTCATGCCGAAGAAGCCACCGATGCCGGTCGGTATCATCAGGATGATGGTGATGGTGGTGAGTCGCTTCATGATGGCGTTCAGGTTGTTCGAAATAATCGACGCGTACGACTCGCGCTGCCGCTCGAGCACCTCGCTGTAGATGTTCGCCGTAGCGTATGCCTGTGAGAGCTCAATCTCTACGTCATCCAGCAGGTCTTCGTCGTAGGGCAGGTGACGCAGATGCTTCTTCAGTCGCACCATGACCACTTCATTGCCTCGCATCGAGGTCACGAAATAGACGAGGAACTTCTCGATTCTCATCATCTTCTGAAGTTGTTCGTTCTCCATCGACTCTTCCAGCGCCTCCTCGGCCTGTTTCATCATGGTGTTCATCTGCTTCAGATACTTCAGGTACCATACTGACGAACTCAGGAAGAGTGACAGCATGAGGTCGTAGCGTTGACGTTCCTCAATCTGCTTGCGTATCGTGTAGCGGATGAAGTCGTCCACCATTTCGGTCTTGTAGTAACAGATGGTCATGGTTACCCCTCCATGAATCAGAATGGCCAGTGGAACGGTCGAGAATACGGGGTCACCATCCTCGTCGAGTTCCTTGTTGGGCACGCGGATGAGGGTCATCAGCCAGCCTGCCTCACTTTCCGTACGAGGTCTTTCTTCTGTATCCTCTACGTCCTGGATGAAGTCCATTGGCGCACCGAACCGACTCTCCAGATCACCCAGTTCATCTTGCGATGGCTGTGTCACCTGGATCCAGCAGTCAGTCTCCCATTCCGGGAGCTGTCTGAAGCCTTCTTTGCATTTCCAATATTCTGTCATGTCTTTTGCGTCTTTTCTTTGTCCAAAAGTTGTCGTTTTGGAAGCAAAAATACCCTGTTTTCTTTAAATCTCGGCGCGAAAATAATCTTTTTTTCGATATGTTGGTCCAAATATTCAGAAAAATCGTTATTTTTGCAGCGATTTTTTGTTTCAAACTCTGTTTTTGTCCACTTTTTTGAGCAATTTCGACTATGTCTTGGACCCCAACTCTTCGACAGTTCATCTCCGATCATCTGCTGGAGGATACGGCGCGGCTGCTTCTGTCGGCGCACCGTTATCCTGAGGTGGATGTGCCCTTCGCTGTCGAACAGATTGAGGCACGTCGGCGTCTTCGCACCAAATTGCCCGAATGGTATGCTAATTCAGACCTCATCATGGGAGGCCGCATTCCTGCCGAACAATGTTCCTCTGAACATACTGCACGCTTCAAACGCTCGGTGATGCTGTCCGATGCCCGCTCACTCTGCGATATGACGGGAGGCATGGGCGTCGATTTCTGGTACATGTCGCGTGGTCTCGACCTCGCCATCTATACTGAGAGGCAACATCATCTCTGCGAGGCAGCACGTCACAACTTCGCAGCCCTTGCCAGTGCTCAGTCGGAATCACTATCACCATCTTGTAGTTCTTCTCCGCAGATTTCGTCGGCCGTTAGTTCTCATCCATCCATCATCATTCGAGAGGGACTCTCTACCGAACTACCCGTGCCAGATGTCGATGTCATCTACCTCGATCCCGCCCGTCGCTCTACAGATGGTTCTCGCATCTATGAGATCAGCGATTGTGAGCCTGATGTGGTCACATGGCAGCAGGAATTGCTGCGCCATTGCCGTCAGCTCATAGTCAAGGTTTCGCCGATGGCCGATATTTCGCGTACGCTCTTGCGTCTTGTTCATGTCACTGACCTTTATGTCGTTTCTGTTCGCCATGAGTGCAAGGAACTGCTTGTTGTGCAGCGGTCTGTCTCAGAGGAGTCTTCTGTCTTGATTCATTGCGTCGATTTCCTTACTGATCGTACGATCAATTTCTCTTGCAGAAGTGGTGAGCGAACTGCCGTTCCTTTGGCGGATGAAGTAGGTCTATATTTCTATGAGCCTGATGTCAGTCTGATGAAGGCACAGTGCTTCTCTGCGCTCGTAGCCCGGTTTGAAGGTCTTCGGATGTTCGATACAGATTGCCATTATTTCACTTCGGATACGCTGTTGGCTGATTTCCCCGGGCGTGTATTTCAGGTTGACGAACGGCTCGACTGTTCTTCGCATGGGCTAAAGCGACTGCGGGCTAAGTTGCCACAGGCCAATATTGCCACACGTTGCTTCCCCCTTACAGCCGACCAGCTTCGCGTTCGAACCGGTATCCGTGATGGGGGAGAGGTTTACCTTTTCGGGGCAAGGCTTCATGCGATAGGGGCGGTTTTGCTTCGTTGCCACAAGGTCAATCTTCAGGAGCCTTGATTCCCTCTTTCTATCGATTGTCATCCTTTGCAAATATTAATCAATATACATATGTCTCATCTGCATACGTCCTTACATCATTCGTCTCTCCGGTTCTGGCTGGCTGTGATGTTTGTAGTCCTGATTCCTTTTTCCCTTGCGGCAAGGAATCGTAAGAATGCTACTCCTGTCGAATCCTCTTCTTTGGAGGAAATGATTTCCGGTGTCTCTTGTCAGGCACCCGCACTTTGGGTTCATGACATGCCGTTTGTGTTCCTCAATGAGCAGATAGGGTTGTCTTTGACTCCGGAAGTGCCATTGCTCGAGGCCGACACGTTGCTTATGCGCGGGACTCTTTGGCATTATGATTCTATGGTTTCTGAGGAGGATTGGATGGGGCAACAGCTTCTGCAATTGCGGTTCATATCTCCTGCAGGTCGTGCATATCGTTACAGCACTGGGCAACCTATGACGGCCGTTTCTGATACTTCCTATCATCCTTCACTGACTGTGCTTTATCCCGAGGAGTTGGTTCAGAAGATGGATTCTCTGTTGCGTGCGCGTACATTATATATATTATATAACGATGATCGAGTACATTATCTTTCGGATTCGGCAGCGGAAAGAGAACTTCATTCCAAGTTCGTGCCGGTGCGTATTGATTCTGTCACTTATGGACTGGAGGTGGCTCCTCTTTGCGTGCATTTCACCAACCAGGGGAAACATGGTTTCTTCTATACTTCTCTTCCAGGCTCGCGTCAGAATGCTACCTCTACTCCCATCACTCGATTCCTGTCTATGACCGATCCTTATCTTCCCCATCCTGATATCACTCCCGAAGTGTGGGCTAAGATTCAGTATAGTCAGGTTCAAATTGACATGACTGCTGAGGAGGTGCGCCTGGCTTGGGGCCGTCCGTCTCGTGTCGAGAGCAAGAATACCTCTTCCGGCACTGTCGAATATTGGTTCTATAGCAATAATCGCATTCTCCAGATCTGGGATGGCCGGCTTTCGCGTGTCGGTGTCCTTTAATTGAACAATGTTATGACTAAGAAGCAGCGATACGAAGGTATCATTCAGTATTTCCTCGAGCATAATCCCAATGCGGAGACGGAGCTCGTTTATCATACGCCTTTTGAACTTCTCGTGGCGGTGATCCTTTCTGCGCAATGCACCGATAAGCGCGTCAATATGGTGGCTCCCGAACTTCTCCGCGCTTTTCCTACTGCACAGAAGATGTCCGAGACCACTGAGGATGAGATTTTCGAATACATCCGCTCCATTTCTTATCCCCGCAGTAAGGCACGCCATCTTTTGGAGACTTCGCGACGTCTGGTCGAATGCTATGGTGGCGAAGTGCCTTCGGACTATGATGCCCTTCTCACTTTGCCTGGTGTCGGACGCAAGACAGCTAATGTTGTGGTCTCAGTCATCTGGAACGAACCGAAGATGGCAGTCGATACGCATGTGTTCCGTGTTTCTAATCGTATCGGGCTAACCAATAATAGCCGTACTCCTTATGAAACGGAACAGGAACTCACGCGCAACATTCCCAATCAGTACATTCCATCTGCTCACCATTGGCTGATTCTTCATGGACGATATGTTTGCATGGCTCGAAATCCAAAATGCACAGATTGTGGAATATCCCGATTTTGTAAGTATTACGCGGCTAAAGTGAAAGGCTCGCTTGACAAATAATCCACCGTTACCTCTGATTTTGCCCCCCAAATGACGATTTTCTGAAAAAAGTCGCCCAAAAATTTGGAGCGAGCCGAAAAACACGCTATCTTTGCACCCGCTAAAACGAT
>R14__coassemble_1388_pt1 | contig 12277 bp, 12 predicted proteins | sample R14__metabat2_high_PE_017 | metagenome-assembled genome bin R14 | reverse complement strand
GGCTGCAAAGATAATGATTTTTTCGATACGTTGTACAAAAACGACCAAAAAAAGTGCAAATTATTTGAGTTTTTGCACCAAATCGCCCGCTTCTTCGGGTTTTAGACCCAATTCAAGCGCCTGATTGAGGTCACGGCGGGCATATTCGCGGTCGCCCTTGACATATCTGATCTGGGCTCGCAGGACGTAGCTGTAAGGGTCGCGTGGACCGAGGTCGATGCTGCGGTTGATGTCGTCGAGTGCAGCTCCGAAACGGTTGGAGAAATAGTAGACCTCGGCACGTTCGCGATAGAGGTTGGCGCTGCGCGGATTGCGCTCGATGAGGGCATCGTAGAGCTCGGCCGCCTCGCGGTACATGCCCTCGACCTTGTAGACGTAGGCCATTCCCATGCGGGCCTTGGCGCTGTTGGGATTGAGCTTGCTGATAGCCTCCAGGTCGATGCGTGCACCGAGGGTGTCGTTCGACATGAGACGGCAGAGGGCGCGTTCGTAGAGCGCCTCCTCGTCTTCGGGTTTCTGATAGATGACCTCTGTATAGTCCGCCACAGCCTCGGCGTATTTGCCCCGCTCGGCCAGGAGTTCGGCTCGGCTGTTGAGCAGCGCCACGTTGCGCGGCAGGAAGGCGAGTCCGATGGTGTAGCTGTCCTCCGCCTCCTGCAGTTTGCCTTGCCGGCGCTGGATGGTGCCGAGGTTGAGCAGGAGCATGCCGTTGCCCGAATTGCCAGGCTCCAGACGGAGCGCCTGGCGCAGCGCCTCCTCCGCCTGTGGCAGGCTGTCCTGCTCGAGGCAATCGAAGCTCCGGGTGATGAGTTCGTCGTAGGTCTGAGCGCTCAAAATTGAGCAGTTCAGTGCCCAAATTGTAAACAGAAGGGACAAAAATAGAGTTTTCTTCATCGATTTTTGAATTTTTCGCTGCAAAGATAGTGAAAATATCGGAAAAAACACCTATCTTTGCGGCGATTTTAGATTAAATTAAATAATGAAAAGCTTTTTTGTAGCATTTCTTAGTGTTTGCATGACGCTTTTGGTCCTCTCTGGCTGCCAGAAGGAGGCATCACAGGTAGAGCGCGTCGACTTCAGTGAACTGGTGGTCGATACTGTCTGCCCATTGTTCAAGAATTATGACAAGCCATCCTGCCACATCTCGGTCCGGTTGGCTGAGCCTGCTGAAACTACCCCCGACGAACTGCGGCGTGCCCTGCTGGGCTTCGTCGCAGGATTGCCTCAGGAGAGTGAACTCGACGAGACCGCCGAAGGCTTCGAACAGATGGCACGAAGCTATGTCCGTGACTATGTCATAGACTACCTCAAGGAGGGACCCAACGCCATCGACAATTATGGTGATGACATGGAGGCGGCAGCCACCTGGATGAGCTATGAGGAGACGGTCGAGGGTCGTGTGCTCTACGATGACAAGGGTATCGTGAGCTATCAGCTTCGCACCTACAGCTACACGGGAGGCGCCCACGGAAATACCGACACGCAGAACGGCGTCTTCGACCTGCAGACGCTGCAACCGGTGACCCTGCATTCGCTCTTCAGCGAGGCTTCGCTTCATGCGGTGGGCGACAAGATGCGCCAGCGCCTCGTCGAGGAGTACGCCTGCTCGTCGACCGACGAACTGGAGACCAAGGGACTCTTCTTCGACCTGAACGAACTGGAACCCAACGACAACTTCGTGGTGACCGACGACAGCATCATCTGGATGTTCGATCCCTATGAGATAGCCCCCTTCAGCACCGGTGAGGTTCACATCTCGCTGCCCTGGACCGAGATGCAGTCGCTCCTGCTGAGCGATGCACCCGTACGTGGAATGCTGGAGATATAAACCGCATTGACTATGAGCAGACCCGACTTCCTGCGATATTTCCCCGAACTGACTGCCGAACAGGTGGCTCAGTATGAGGCGCTGCAGCCTCTCTACGAGGACTGGAATGCCAAGATCAACGTCATCAGCCGCAAGGACATCGATCAGTTGTACGAGCATCACGTACAGCATTCGATGGCCATTGCCCGCTATGTCGACAGTCACGGACTTTGGCAAGCCGGCACCTGCATTGTCGACGTCGGCTGCGGAGGCGGATTCCCGGGCATTCCGCTTGCCATCCGTTATCCCGAATGCCACTTCCTGCTGGTGGACCGCATCGGCAAGAAGGTGCGTGTGGCACAGGAGGTTGCTGATGCCATAGGCCTGAAGAATGTCGAGACGCGTCATGCCGGCATCGAGGAGGTCAAGGAGAACTTCGACTATGCCGTGTCGCGTGCGGTGATGCTGCTTCCCGACCTCGTCAAACTGGTGCGCCGCTGCACGAAGCAGGGGCTCATCACGCTCAAGGGAGGCGACCTCGCTGAGGAACTCAAGCCGCGGCAATGCCGGGGCACGGTGGTGGTGCCTATCAGCCAGTACTTCGATGAGGAGTTCTTCGAGACCAAGAACGTGCTGTGGACGCCGTTCTAAGAATTGAAAGACAAGAATCGCAAATCTGTAAATTTGTAAATCGTAAATCCGAAAATTTGCAAATCGTAAATCCGAAAATTTGTAAATTCCTATGGTGTGTATTGAGCAATTCGTATGCAATCCTTTCCAGGAGCAATGCTATGTGGTGTGGGACGAGGTCTCGCGTCACTGTCTGGTCATTGATCCAGGCATGAGCTGCGATGCTGAATGGAGCCGGGTGCATCGCTTCCTCATCGAACATCAGTTGACTCCCGAGCGGATACTCCTGACCCATGGACACACCGACCATGTGATGGGAGCCGGTTATCTGACCAAGGCATATCCCGGCGTGAAGGTGTGCGGTTCGATGGAGGAGCAGAACCACCTGCCGACGCCCGAGGTGCAGAACCAGTTCTTCGGCATCGAGACGGAGGTGCACTACGCAGCCATCACCGACAATGTCATGGCGGGCGACACGTTCCGCTTCCCCTCGGAGGGCGGTGAGTCGATACAGGTCATCGACGTGCCCGGTCACAGCCATCATGGACTCTGCTACTATCTGCCACAGAGCGGGGTGATATTCAGCGGCGATGTGCTGTTCTACTGCTCGGTAGGACGTTCGGACTTCGGCCCGTCGTTCGGTGGCAATGGTCCCCTGCTGGTGCGTGGCATCCTGGAGCGCCTGCTGACCTTGCCCATGGAGGTGAAGGTATATCCTGGTCATGGCCCCATGACGACGATAGGCAACGAGGCGACGTACAACCCCTATTTGTAAATCACAAGGAGGCGGCCTGCAATCCCAATTTGTAAATCTGTATGTATATCCCCAATGACAACGACATGCTCTACAGCATGGTCAATATGAAGCTTCGTGATCAGTACGACTCGCTCGACGAGCTCTGCGACTGCGAGGACGTGGACATGGCAATGATCATCGCCCGCCTCAATGGCGCAGGCTACGAATACGACGAGGAGCACAACAAGTTCACGGCTGTGCAGGATGCTCCCGAGGTAGTCAATCCTGACAAGGAGGTAGCCGTGAGGGCGGCAATGACAACGGTAAAGAGATAACGATGATAGAACAACAGTTAGACCAGGCCCGTAAGGCAAGCCGCGTGCTGCTGGACCTTACGGCTGAGAGGATAGATGCGGTGCTGCAGTCGCTCGCAGATGCGTTGGTAGAGCGTACTGACGAGATAGTCCGTGCCAATGCGCAGGATCTGTCGCGAATGGATTCTGCCGATTCGCGTTACGATCGTCTGCTCCTCAATGCTGAGCGCATCCGAGGCATCGCTGCTGACACGCGCAACGTGGCAACTCTGCCCAGCCCGCTCAATATCGAGTTGTCGCGCACCACGCGTCCCAACGGTATGGTCATCACGAAGGTGACGGTGCCCTTCGGTGTGATAGGCGTGATCTATGAAGCACGCCCCAACGTGACCATCGACGTCTTCAGCCTCTGCCTGAAGGCAGGCAGTGCAGTAATCCTGAAGGGCGGCAAGGAGGCAGCCGAGACCAACCGCTGTGAGGTCGAGATCATTCACGAAGTGCTGCGTCAGGCAGGGCTCCCCGAGGCGCTCTGCACGCTCCTGCCCAACGATCATGAGGCAACGGCCGAGATGCTGGCTGCCGTGGGCAAGGTGGACCTGGTGATACCCCGAGGTTCGCGTCGGCTCATCGACTTCGTGCGCGATACGGCACGCGTCCCCGTCATCGAGACCGGAGCCGGCGTCTGCCACACCTACATCGACCAGGATGCCGATATCACGAAGGCGGCAGCCATTGTCAACAATGGCAAGACGCGCCGTGTGAGCGTATGCAACGCCCTGGACTGCGTCGTGCTCCACGCTTCTAGGCTGAGCGACCTGCCGTCCATCTGCGCCCCGCTCTGTGCCAATCCGGACAAAGCGAAGCAGGTGACCATCTTCGCTGACGAGCAGGCCTATGCAGCCCTGGAGGGGCAATATCCCGCAGCATTGCTCCAGCATGCCGAGCCAGAGCATTTCGGCATGGAGTTCCAGTCCTACAGGATGGCCATCCGCACCGTTGCCTCGTTCGATGAAGCCATCGACTATGTGCAGACCCACACCAGTCACCATAGCGAGAGCATCGTGAGCCGCAACGAGGAGGCGTGCCGTCGCTTCCTCCGGCTGATCGATGCCGCCTGCGTCTACCAGAACCTGCCCACTTCATGGACCGATGGTGCCCAATACGGCTTCGGTGCCGAGATTGGCATCTCGACCCAGAAACTCCATGCCCGTGGCCCCATGGCATTGCCCGAAATCACCACCTACAAGTATATTGTAGTGGGAGAGGGGCAATGCAGGAAATAAGTGAAAAATTAAAAGTGAAAGGTTCCAGGCATGCGACATGCTTGTCGTAGCGCGAAACTCTTTGACGTAGCGCGGAGCCAAATCGTAAATAGTCAAATAGTCAAATTGTCAAATAGTAATGTTATGTCATCCAAAGTATATGTAATGCTGGCTCCCGGCTTTGAGATTGCCGAGGCCACCCTTCCTATCGACATCCTGAAGCGTGCACGCGTGGATGTCAAGACCGTGAGCATCACCCCCGACGAGGTCGTCCCTGCCAGCAATGGCGTGCAGGTCATCGCTGACCTGCTGCTCGAGGACGCAGACCTGCTGGACGGCGACATGCTGTTCCTGCCTGGTGGCATGCCCGGCAGCATCAACCTGAGTGAATGCGAGCCATTGGCTGACGTCATCCGCCGTTACGTCCAGTCTGGCAAGTGGCTGGCTGCCGTCTGTGCAGCTCCGATGGTCTATGGCAAGATGGGACTGCTCAAGGGGCTGCGTGCCACTTGCTATCCTGGCTTCGAAAAGGACCTGCTGGGTGCAACGCCTGTCAAGGAGACCTGCGTGCGTGACGGTCAGTTCATTACGGGCTGCGGCGCAGGCGCTGGTTTCGCCCTCGGACGCGAGATGGCAGCCGTACTCGTCGGCGAGGACACCGCCGATGCCGTGCTGCGTCAGATGATGTTCCAGGTGTACGCCTAAGGCAAGGAATATTCCGTCGAAAGACAGATTTAGCTCTCTTAAAATGCCTTCCAAATGTTGCAAATAGACCCGTTTGCAGCAATAAATATACCTTAAAACGACGATTTTCGAGCAATCGTTTGCATAGTTGACCAAAAAGCGCTATCTTTGCACCGTCAAACAGAGGAAACCCCTGGCAAGGCAGTTGCGTTAGCCGGCCGAAAGGTCAATCCGGACAGACATGTTTTATTAATCGCTGCATGTATTATTAATTTCATAGGTATTTTATTATGGAAAGTATTTTTAAGGTAAAGAACTTGCAGATTGCAGCAGTTGCAGCTTACATCATCGGCATTTGCTACATCGCATATGAGATGGTAAAGTAATCGAAACTATCTCGTTTATTAAGAAAGTTAATATTTTTGGTTATATCGGGTCGTACAGGGCAGTCTCTGCCTTGTGCGACTTTTCTTTCAAGGAGCCATAGGCTCCAAGCAATAATGAACATTACCTTTGTCGATGCCATCGACTATCTGGGCACTTTCGCCTTCGCCATCTCGGGTCTTCGCCTTGCCTCCGAGAAGCAGTTCGACCTCTTCGGAGCCTTCATCGTGGGCATGGCGACGGCTGTGGGCGGAGGCACGCTGCGCGACGTCATGCTGGGCTACAGCCCCTTCTGGATGACGCAGAAGATCTACCTCATCATCGTCCTCCTGGCGGTGCTGGCGTTCCTCTTCCTCCACAAGCTCATCAGCCGCATCTCGCAGACCATCTTCCTCTTCGACACCATCGGCCTGGGTCTCTTCACCATCGTCGGCTTCCAGAAGACGCTCGATGCCGGTTTCCCCTATTGGGCATGCAACATCATGGGCATGTGCACTGGTGCTGCGGGCGGCGTCATCCGCGATATCCTGATCAATGAGGTGCCGCTGATCTTCCGACGCGACATCTACGCCCTTGCCTGCATGGTGGGCGGCTTCTTCTATACCAATGCCATCGTCTTCGGCGCCCCCATCATCGTGGCGCAGATAGGCTGTGCGCTGTCGGTCATCGTCATCCGTCTATTGGCTGTCCGGTACCATTGGCAACTGCCGTTGCTTCATGAATACCGCTTCCCGAAGATCGGCAGTACGCGCGGTGGACTGTTCGGGGGCGACTCACGGAAGAACCGTTCCAGACACTGAAGTGTTCAGAAGTGATAGCCGACGTTGATCAGGAAGGCGATGTCGTCGGTATAGTTGCTGTAATAGAAGATGGCAGACAAGGGACCCAGCGGCGTGCGCACATTGTAGCTCGCCTGTGCGCCCCAGTAGAGCGACTCGCTCTTGACGACGTCCTTCCAGTCGTTAGCCATCGTTATCACGTCGCCTTTCAACTGGATATATTGGTTCTTGAAGGGGTTGTGCTGCAGGGTGATGCCGGCGATGCCGATGCCATTCTCTGACACGTAATTGGCACGGCTTACGCCTGCCAGCGTCAACTGCTGGAGGTAGTGCTGACCATCGAACACACCGCCCACGAAGTTACTGACAGCCTGTGGCGCCTTGTGCCCGATGATGACGCGTCCAGCCAGATGGGGCATCAATGCCCAGCGGGACGATATCCCCAACACCTTCATCCAGTTGACGGCGAAGATGGGGACGGGCACATTGTCCTCGTAATTGTAGAGGTTGTCGGTCACCAGGTCGGCATTGACCTCCAGGTATTGGCCGGAGGTGGGGAAGTACTGCGTGTTGAGCGAATTGTATTCGCTTTGGAGGAAGTAGGAGAAGTAGTGTTCCTTCTGATCCTCTGCTACCGTCGAACCGGGCATGTTGGTCAATATGTCGTCGAACAGGAAGAGGTTGTAGTTCGCGCCGAACGTGTAGGTCACGGAGTGCCACTCCTGCGTCAGGTAGAGGTTCACCTTATGCTGACGCATGTCGGCGGCGCCCAGTTTCTTCCCTTCGACGTAGACGTTGAAGTCATCCTTGATGAACTTGTAGTACAGGCCCACGCGTTGTGTGCCAAAGGTCTTGGTGCTGAAGTCCAGCTTGCCGACTATCTTTTCGCCGATACGTCCTTCGAGCTTGGCTATCGAGGCATGATGCTGCGACAGCACCACGTTGTCCTTGAACTGCAGCGAGGCGAGCTCCTCGGTGTCGAAGCGCCAGCCCACGTTGATCGAACTGTTGAGGAATCCGCCGTTCACCTTTGCCAGGGATCGATGTGCCTCCTCCTCGGGATCGTAGAGCCAACTGGTCGTTCCGGCGCGCGTATTGGCGAAATGATAGTCGCCCAGGCGGACGCGCAGCGGAGGCTCCTGGAGTTGCAGACGGGCAGCCAGCGAGTCGAGTGCCGGCTTCTTGAGCATCGAATAGTACGAGCCACGGCGCATCAGTGTGTCGAGGGCTGCTGCTCCGAACGAGGCAGCGTTGTAGCCTGTCACGTCGATGGGGATGTAGACGTCGGCATCCTTGACGTTCCTGCGATAACGTTCCTGGCTGTAGAAGTCCAGGCAGTGCATCAGCACGTCGATGGCGGAGTTGGTCAATGCCTTGTTGTCTTGCTTCGTGACGAGGTCCACGCCGATGACGATGTCGGCACCGAGCTGACGGGCCACGTCGACAGCGAAATTGTCCACCACGCCGCCGTCCACGTAGGTCACCGAGTCGATAGTCATGGGCGTGAAGACCGAGGGTATCGCCATCGAGGCGCGGATGCAGCTGGGCAGATTGCCCGCGGTGAAGACCTTGCAACTGCCTTCGATCGCCTCCGTGCCAACGCAGGCGAAGGGGACAGGCAGGTCATCGAATCCGATGGAGTCAGGGACGCTGTTGAACAGCTGCTGGAAGAAGCGCATGACGTTCTGTCCGCTGATGACGCCTCCCAGTCCCACGCCCGACGTGATGCGTCCGGGATCGATGGCGAAGCGCAGCATGTAGTTCTCGTCGTCCTTCTTCGCCGAGAGGGTGTTGGTGCCGTAGTCGGGGTTTTCGGCTATCATCTTGACCCAGTCGGTGCCGCCGATGATGGTCTTCATGGAGTCGGGCGAATAGCCTGAGCAATAGGCGCCACCGATGATGGATCCCATCGAGGTGCCTACCACGAGGTCGATGGGGATGCCTGCACGCTCGATGGTCTCGAGCGCGGTGACGTGGGCGATGCCTTTGGCACCGCCACCAGCCAGTACGACAGCCACCTTCGGACGGCCCTCGACCTTGAGGTCGTAGGGCTTGAGGCCTGTCAGGTCCTGGGCAAAACTTGTGGCCGAGGCGACCCCGGCGAGGATTAAGGAAAGAAGGCGTTTCACGTAGGCGTGAAAGTTATAATAAGTTGAAAGTTAAAGATTAGTCCTGGATGCGGTCGATGAATTCTTCGCATCGCTGGCAGTATTCCTCCCAGTTGTTGTGGATCGAGCGGGCATGCTTGGCTCCGGGTACGATCCAGAGCTCTTTGGTGCCCTGCTTGGTCTCGTAGGCCTTCATGCCCATCCAGGTGGGCACGTAGTCGTCCGCGTCGCCATGGATGAAGAGCATCGGCTTCTGGCACTTTGCCACCTGCTTCAGGGCGTCACCGTCGCGGAACGTCCAGCCGTACTTCACTCCGCACAGCCAGTTGGCGACGTAGAGCAGCGGGAAGGCGGGCATGCCGTACTCCTGCTTGAGCTGGTACTCCAGCTGCTCCCAGATGCCGCTGTAGCCGCAGTCCTCGATGAAGCCGACGAGGCGCAGCGAGTCGTCGAACTGCTCGCCCGACGTGTACATCGTCATGGCGCCGCCCATCGACAGTCCATGCACCACCATCTGGTCCTCAGGCCACAGCTGGTGTGCCAGGGGAATCCACAGCTGACAGATGTCGTAGTGGTCCAGCCAGGCGAAGCGGATGTGGTCGCCTCCGCTCAGTCCGTGACCGAAGTGGTCGGGCACGATGACGTCGCGTCCCAGCATCTCGTAGTGCAGGTAGGCGTAACGCATCATGCGGACGGTGTTGTCGTTGTAGCCGTGCAGGATCACGGTCGATCCGTTCGAGAGCGAGTCGTGGTGCATCACGACGCCATGACGCAGGGTGCCGTCCTCTGCGACGAGCATTGTGTCACGCCAGTTGCCTTTCTGGATCAGCGTGTCGCGCCAGAGTTCCAGTTCGGGATATTTGTTGTAGACAGCGACGAGGCAGCTGTCCAGCTGGTAGCGGGTGTCGGACTGGGGGTGTACGGCCACCTCGAGCATGAAGTTGCCGAAGTAGAGCACCACAGCCCCGAGTATAGCGGCAATGGCAAGCAGAATTAGGATAAATTTCTTCATAATTTGTTCAAAGTATTATGCAATTACGCGGCAAAGATACACATTTTTGTGCGAAAAGCGAAATTTTTGTCCACTTTTTTTGGAGTTTTCACCGAAAAATACTATATTTGCACCCAATTTATGGTTATGTTTTACAAAAGTGCCAACCATCCAAGTATTAATTATATGTTTAAGATTGTAAGCAAAAAGATGTTCAGCGAGAAGGTCGCCTGCCTTGAGGTAGAGGCCCCGCTGATTGCCCAGAGCCGCAAGGCAGGACACTTTGTCATCGTCCGTCTGGACGAGAAGGGCGAACGAATTCCTCTCACTATTGCTGACGCTGACACCCAGAAGGGCACCATCACGCTCGTCGTGCAGAGCGTAGGCGCCAGCTCCACTCGTATTAATTCTCTCCAGGTCGGCGACTCATTTGCCGATGTCGTAGGCCCTCTTGGCCATGCCACTGACATCGAGAAGTTCGGCACTGTCATCTGCTGCGGCGGTGGCGTAGGCGTGGCTCCATTGCTCCCTATCGTCAAGGCTATGCATGAGGCAGGCAACAAGGTCATCGTCGTGCTGGCTGCCCGTACTAAGGACCTCATCATCCTCGAGGACGAGATGCGTGCCAACAGCGACGAGGTCATCATCATGACCGACGACGGCTCGTATGGCCAGAAGGGTGTCATCACCGTCGGCGTCGAGCAGGTCATCCAGCGTGAGCAGGTCGACAAGTGCGTCTGCATCGGTCCCACCATCATGATGAAGTTCGTCAGCCTCTTGACCCAGAAGTATAACGTCCCCACTGTCGTCTCGCTCAATACCATCATGGTCGATGGCACCGGCATGTGCGGCGCCTGCCGCGTCACCGTGGGCGGCAAGACCAAGTTCGTCTGCGTCGATGGCCCCGAGTTCGACGCCCACCAGGTCAACTTCGACGAGATGATGATGCGAATGAAGGCCTATCGCACCCAGGAGCAGGAAGCAATGGCTGCCCTCCAGAACAAATAACCCACGCTACAGCGTTTTAATAAATTTACGACTATGACTCTTGAAGAAATCAAAGCATTACGTAACGAGCCTTGGCGTGAGGAACTCCGCAAGTCAATGAGCCCCAAGGACCGCGCCGCCATCGAGCGTGTCAAGATGCCCGAGCTCGCTCCAGAATATCGTGTCACCACCTTCACTGAGGAGGTCCAGCAGGGCCTCACCAAGGAGCAGGCCATGCTCGAGGCAAAGCGCTGCCTCGACTGCGCCGATCCCTCGTGCATGAAGGGCTGCCCTGTCGGCATCAACATCCCCACCTTCGTCAAGCACATTGAGAAGGGCGAATTCGAGGATGCCATCAAGACCATCAAGAAGACCTCTTCGCTGCCTGCTGTCTGCGGTCGTGTCTGCCCCCAGGAGAAGCAGTGCGAGGGTCAGTGCATCAAGCTCAAGATGAAGCAGAAGGCTGTGGCCATCGGCTATCTGGAGCGTTTCGCTGCCGACTACGAGCGTGAGTCGGGCAAGATGCAGGCACCCGAGTGTGCCGCTCCCAATGGCAAGAAGGTCTGCGTCGTCGGTTCTGGTCCTTCGGGCCTTGCCTTTGCTGCCGACATGGCCAAGTTCGGCTATGACGTCACCGTCTTCGAGGCACTGCATGAGATCGGTGGTGTGCTCAAGTACGGCATCCCTGAGTTCCGTCTGCCCAACAATGTCGTCGAAGCTGAGATCAATACCCTCCGCGAGATGGGTGTCCACTTCCAGCCTGATGTCATCGTCGGCAAGACCATCTCGTACGATCAGCTCCACGAGATGGGCTTCGCAGGCATCTTCGTCGGCTCAGGCGCAGGTCTGCCCCGCTTCATGAACATCCCAGGCGAGAACCTCATCGGCGTCATGTCGAGCAATGAGTACCTCACCCGCATCAACCTCATGGGTGCCGGTCGTGGCCAGGGCTTCGACACTCCCGTCCTGAAGGGCCGTAACGTTGTCGTCTGCGGTGGTGGCAACACCGCCATGGACTCTGCCCGTACCGCCAAGCGAATGGGCGCTGAGACTGTCACCCTCGTCTACCGTCGTGGCATGGACGAGCTCCCTGCACGTGCTGAGGAGGTCCATCACGCCATGGAGGAGGGCATCAACTTCCACCTCCTGCACAATCCGCTGGAGTACATTGGCGACGAGAATGGCCGTGTCAAGGAGGCTGTCCTCCAGGTCATGGAGCTCGGCGAGCCTGATGCATCGGGTCGTCGTTCGCCTGTGCCCGTCGAGGGTGTCACCGAGACCATTCCTGCCGACCTCGTTGTCGTAGCCATCGGTGTCTCGCCCAATCCTATCATCCCCTCTGCATTCAAGGGCCTCGAGATCTCCCGCAAGGGCACCATCGTCGTCGGTGACGAGACCATGCAGTCGGCTGTCCAGGACGTCTTCGCCGGTGGCGACATCGTCCGTGGCGGTGCCACCGTCATCCTCGCCATGGGTGATGGCCGCCGCGCTGCCGCCAACATGCACGAGTACCTCCAGAAGTAAGGCCTCCCTGGGCGCCCTCGGTCCATCTTCGGGCGCCCTCGGTCCCTCCCCGGGCGCCCTCGGTCCCTCCC
>R14__coassemble_1356_pt1 | contig 12420 bp, 7 predicted proteins | sample R14__metabat2_high_PE_017 | metagenome-assembled genome bin R14 | reverse complement strand
TACCTACAAGACCGGTGCCCTGCACTTCCGCCAGGGCACGCACCTGCACCTCCTGCGTGGCGCCGTCCTGCTCGGCAGTGAGGACATCGCCGACTTCCCCATCCAGATGACGCGCATCGAGGGCGAATGGTGCCGCTACTTCCCCGCCTTGATCAATGTGGAGAGCCTCGACGGCTTCAGCATCACCGGCGAGGGCACCATCGACGGCAATGGCTCGACCTACTGGCGTCACTTCCGCATCCGCCGCCAGTGGAACCCCAAGTGCACCAACAAGGACGAGCAGCGTCCCCGCCTCGTCTACTGCGAGAAGTCGCGCAATCTCCTCATCGCTGGCGTCACCCTCCAGAACTCCCCTTTCTGGACCTCGCATTACTATAAGTGCGACTACGTCAAGCTCCTCGGCGTGCGCTTCTTCAGCCCTAACCATCCCATCGCCTCCGCCAGCACCGACGGCATCGACCTCGATGCCACCCGTAACGTCCTCGTCCATGGCTGCAGCATCACGGTCAACGACGACGCCATCTGTCTCAAGGGAGGCAAGTACCCCGATGCTCCCGAACTCGAGGTCAATGGCCCCTGCGAGAACATCCTCGTCGAGGAGACCTCATGGAACAGCTCCATCACCTGCGGCTCGGAGTGCATCGGTGCGCGCAATCTGCTGGTGCGTCACTGCCAGGTCAGCAACGCCGGCCACCTGCTGCTGCTCAAGATGCGTCCCGACACGCCGCAACGATATGAGTACATCACCTACGACGACATCACAGGCTCCTGCCGCGAGATGCTCACCGTCGACTCCTGGCGCCAGTTCTTCGACCTCAAGGGTCGCACCGAACTGCAGCGCTCCTACGGCGAGCACGTCACTTTCCGCAACTGCACGCTCGATGCCGCTCGCTTCGCCCGCATCACCGACCATCCGGATGAATACGAACTCTCGGACTTCACCTTCAGCAACGTCGCCGTCACCTCGCCCGACACGGTGCTCAACCGCAAGGCATTCCGCTCTGGACTCATCGAACAGAACCTACACCTCACGCTCGCTCCCAGCCTCGAGTGGCCGCAGGTGACCCGTCAGACGCGTCCCTGGACCCGCTGGTGGTGGCTCGGCGGCGCCTACGACAATGAGGATGTCGACGCCGCGCTCGACCAGTATGCCGCCGCCGGTCTCGGAGGACTGGAAGTGACGCAGATCTATGGCGTGCAGGGCGAGGAGGAGCGCTTCAAGGAGTTCCTCTCCCCCGAGTGGGTCGACCTCTTCTGCCATACGCTCGATGCCGCCCGTCAGCGCGACCTCGGCATCGACCTTGCCAATGCCTCCGGCTGGCCCTTCGGCGGACCGTGGATCCATGGCGACCTGGCTTGCAAGAGCAAGGTGTCGCGCATCTGGCGCCTGAAGCCCGGCGAACGTCTCGCTGAGCGTGTCGCCTGCTGTCAGCAGCCATTGATCAAGGGCTACAACGTCCCCGCCATCACCGACGTCCGTTTCCCATTGAACCAGAACACGCAGCTCCAGCAGTGGGGACTCGAGCAGATCCGTGCCGAGAAGGAGTTGCCCCTCATCATCCTCACCGCCACGCTCCCCGACGGCACGACCCTCGACCTGACTGATCGCGTGCAGGCCGACGGCACCCTCGACTGGACGGCACCCGCTGTCGCCTCCCCGAGTCAGGTGGGTGGAGGCGCTGGGGCAGGGGAGGTGCTGTTGACAGCCCTTTTCCTCGGCGATCACGGCAAGCTCGTCGAACGTGCCGGACCCGGTGGCGAGGGTGACGTCATGGACCACTTCTCGAGCGAGGCTTGCCTCGCCTTCCTCGCGAAGTTCGACGAGGCTTTCCGTGGTCGCGACATCAGTTACCTGCGCTATTACTTCAACGACTCGTACGAGGTCGACGATGCGCAGGGCATGAGCGACTGGACGGAGCGGATGTTCGACGAGTTCCAGCAGCGTCGTGGCTACGACCTGCGTCAGCATCTGCCTGCCCTGCTTGGCCAGGATTCGCCTGAACTCAACGACCGCGTCACCTACGACTTCCGTCAGACCATTGAGGACCTCATCCGTGAGAAGTACACCCAGACCTGGGCCGACTGGGCCAAGGCTCGCGGCAAGGGCATCCGCAACCAGGCGCATGGCTCGCCCGCCAACATCCTCGACCTCTACAGCATCGCCGACGTCCCCGAGATCGAGGGCCGCGACCTCATCAGCATCAAGGCGGCACCCTCTGCCGCTCACCTCACCGGCAAGCAGCTCATCAGCTCCGAGTCGTGCACCTGGCTCGATGAGCACTTCCTCGGCACCTTGGGCGATGCCCGCCGCGCCATTGACCTCTTCTTCCTCGGCGGCGTCAACCACATCTTCTATCACGGTACCTGCTTCTCGCCCCGCAGGGCCGAGTGGCCGGGATGGATGTTCTATGCCGCTGCCCACTTCGAACCCAACAATCCCTGGTGGGGCGACTTCCGCCACCTCAACGACTTCGTCACCCGCACGCAGTCGTGGCTCCAGCAGGGGCGCGCCGACAACGACATCCTCGTCTACTACAACATCACCGACCTGCAGGCACGCTACGACGAGCGCCGCCCCCTGCGCCACTACGCCGGCCTCGACCGCGAGATGCAGGAGAGCCATACGCGCCAGTGCGTCGCCGAACTCGACCGCCTCGGCTACTGCTGGGACATGATCAGCGACCGCCAGATCCAGCAGTTTGCGCAGCAGGGCGCCCAGCACCCAGCACTCGGCACTTACCGTGCCCTCCTCGTCCCCTCTTCACGTCAACTCCCTTACGAGACGGTTCGGGCGCTATATGCACTGGCTGAGCAGGGTGTGACCGTCATCTTCGAGGACCATTTGCCCACTGATGTCGCCGGCTTCCTCGACTACGCGTCGCGCAACGAGGAACTGAAGCAACTCGCCGCCACCAGTTCGGCTGCGGTGATCCATGACCTCTCGCAGATGGCGGAGCTCATCCCCACAGCGCGTCCCGAAAGCGAGCTCTATGCGGCAGGCCTGCTCTGCCACCGCCGCCTCCTCGACGATGGCGCCGAACTCTACTACATCAGCAATCGCACCGCTGAGGTCATTGCCGGCACCTTCGCCCTCCATCCCGCTCGCCTTCATGACTATGCAGCCATCTATGATCCTATGACTGGCGCACTCGGTCAGGCGGCATCGACGCGCACGGCACGCGCCGACCGCCTCTACCTGCAGCTCGAGCCGGGTCAGTCGCTCCTCGTCCGTCTGCACGATGAGCAGTACCTCGGTGCCCCGAAGTATAGTTTCTATCGCACCGCATCGTCCGCTCCGCAGGTCGTCGCCGGCCCCTGGCAACTCACCTTCGTCGAGGGCGGTCCCGAATTGCCTGCTTCGCGTCAGCTCGATACCCTCCGTTATTGGACCGAACTGGGTGACCCTGCTTGCGATGCCTTCTCAGGCGTGGCGGAGTATAGCACCACACTCGCCTCCGTCGACCGTTCGGGTCATGCCCTCCGTCTCACACTCGCTGGGCTCAGCACTTCGGCTTCGGTCTATCTCAACGACCATTATGTCGGCACGCTCCTGCCTGCGGGAGGGTCGGTCGAGTCGCTCATCCTCCCCATCAACCTCTTCAAGGGAGGCGACCGTCTCACCCTCCGCGTGGCCAACAGCATGGCCAACCGCATCAGTTGGCTCGAGCGCCAGGGCGTCCGTTGGCAGAAGTTCTACAACATCAACGTCTCAGCACGTCGTCCCGAGAACCGACGCGACGGCGTCTTCAGCGCCGCCAGCTGGCAGCCCCTTCCTTCGGGCATTTCGGGTCCCGTAACCCTCACTCCAGCTGTCATTGTGCAATAAAATCAGGGAGAAAATGCAGATTTCGGCTCCAGAATTTGCCCATCTCGCATTTTCTCCCTATCTTTGCGCAAACAAAGCAACAAAGCAACCCAACAACAAAACAACCAAGCAACCCAACAACGTTGCTCCGCAACAATATGGCAAACCACCTCGTCATCATGGCAGGCGGCATCGGCAGCCGCTTCTGGCCCATGTCCACCCCGCAGTGCCCTAAGCAGTTCCTCGACATCATGGGCACCGGCCGCACCATGATCCAGCAGACTTTCGACCGCTTCGGCGGTCTCATCGACATCGATCATGTCTGGGTCGTCACCTCCAAGAACTTCGCCCAACTTGTCGCCGACCAGCTGCAGGGCATCAATCCCAACCACGTACTCCTGGAGCCTTGTATGCGCAACACCGCTCCCTGCGTCGCCTACGTCTCGTGGAAGATTCAGGCGGAGGATCCCGATGCTACGGTCGTGGTTGCCGCCTCCGACCATATCGTGACCAATGGCCGCGAGTTCATCCGCGTCATCGCTCAAGGCATCGACTTCGTGCAGGGCGGCGACCGCATACTCACCCTCGGCATGCAACCCACCCGTCCTGAGACGGGCTATGGCTACATCGAGCAGGGCGAGAAGCAGGAGGACGAGGCACTCGAGGTCCACACTACGGCTCCGCGGGGCAAGAAGGGCCGCCGCGCCTCCGCCATGGCAGCGCTGCTGAGTCCCATCTACAAGCTCGCCGCCTTCCGCGAGAAGCCCGACCTTGAGACCGCCGAGCGCTATCTGGAGGCTGGCAACTTCACCTGGAACTCGGGCATGTTCATCTGGCAGGTCCGCACCATCGTCAGCGAGTTGCGCCAGTATCAGCCCGAGATTGCCCGCATCATGGATCGCATCGCCCCCACCTTCTTCAGCGTGCGTGAACAGGCAATGGTCGACCAGCTCTATGCCACTTGTCCCAAGATCTCCATCGACTATGCCGTCATGGAGAAGACCCAGCTCGCTTACGTCATGCCTGCCGAATTTGGCTGGAGCGACCTTGGCACCTGGGGCAGCCTCCACACCCTCACGCCACAGGACGACGACCGCAACGCCGTCATCGGCGACGGCGTCAAGCTCATCGAGAGCGAGGGTTGTATGATCCGCATGCCTCAAGGCAAGCAGGTCGTCATCCAGGGGCTCCACGACTGCATCGTCGCCGAACACAACGGTACCCTCCTCATCTGCCGCCTCCAGGACGAGCAGCGCATCAAGGAGTGGCACTGAGACGGTGCACGGTTCACAATGCACAATGCACGATGCACGGTGCACGATGCACGGTGCATTCTTAACTTTTAACTCATAATTCATAACTCTTCTCGTGCTTCCTCTCACCCTTGTCAAAGTCGGTGGCGCCATCGTCGAGTCCGCCACCTCACTGCAGTCGCTGCTCGATAAGTTCGCCCGCATTCCGGGCTTGAAGGTCCTCGTCCACGGTGGCGGCCGCAGCGCCACCCGCATCGCCGAGCAGCTCGGCATTCCCCAGACCATGATAGCCGGTCGCCGTGTCACCGACGCCGAGACGCTCCGCGTCGTCACCATGGTCTATGCCGGCCTTGTCAACAAGAACATCGTCGCGCAGCTCCAGGCTCGTGGCGTCAATGCCTTCGGCCTTACCGGTGCCGACATGAACGTCATCCAGAGCCACAAGCGTCGGCCCAAGAAGGTCAGTGCAGCTGACGTTCCCGCCGACTGCCCCGTCGCCCAGCCCGGACCGGATGAAACCACGAAACTCGTTGATTTCGGCTTCGTCGGCGACATCGACCAAGTCAACGCCACCCTCCTCGCCGACCTTATCCAGAAGGGAGTCGTCCCCGTCATCAGTCCCATCGGTCACGACACCCACGGCACGCTCCTCAACACCAATGCCGACACCATCGCCAGCGAGGTGGCCAAGGCGCTCGCCCAGTGCTTCGAGGTGCGCCTCATGTATTGCTTCGAGAAGCGGGGAGTGCTTCGCAACCCTGACGACGAAGACTCCGTCATCTCCCGCATAACCTCGGCCGACTTCCCGCAGCTCGTCAGCGACGGCACCGTCAGCGGTGGCATGTTGCCTAAACTCGAGAATGCCTTCTCGGCCATTGCCTCGGGTGTCAATGAAGTCGTCATTACCCGAGCTGACGCCATCGATCAGCCAGAGGCGGGTACCCATTTGTGCTGAAAAACATTCGATTCATTGAATTAATTTGCGCAGGTCTCGCAAACCCGCTATCTTTGCACCCAGATTTAAGTGTGCAGGTGTCACTCTGGACGATGTAAGGGGCGTCTTCCTCAGTTCGGCCCTGCGCCCTTAAATTTTTTATACCTTCTCTATCCAACCGCTGTCAATGTCAGATAACACTACACGCCAGACTTCTCACCGCGATGTCCCCGAGGTCATTTTCTACATCGCCTGCTGGGTCTTTGTCCTGGCTACCCCTCTTTTCGAGGAGGCTTATGACCATGCCACGGGCATGAGTGAGCAGTTCGACTGGTATTCGCTTGGATTGGACTATCTGGCTTTCGTTCCCTTCGCCATCATATTCTTGCTTTGCAAGTTGGTCTACGAGCCGTTTCTGTTCTTCCGCGGTCGCATCACGGCATTTGTCATTGCTGCAGTATTGACTGCTTTCGTATCGACCCTCGCATTCAGTTACATGGCTCCTGACAAGCGGCATCGCCGCATCCGTCAGCAGATGCTCCACGAGCAGCAGTTCGAGGCACAGGCAGCGGTCGCTGCCGACTCTCTGCCATTCCCTGCAGCGGTGCCGGATTCTCCTTTTCCTCCACGGCTCAGCCCTAAGGGCCCTCATCATCCCCACGGCCCTCATCCTTTGCCCGAAAGGCTTGCCAACGAGAAGAATCCGGGTCGTCATCACGGATTGCCGCTGCTCCGGGGCCCTTTCCTGCCCATGCTTCTCATGTCGCTCATGATGATTGGCGCCAGCCTCGGTGTCTCGATGGTCTTCCAGCACAGGCGCGAGCAACTCGACCGCAAGGAGCGCCAGGCAGCTCGTCTGCAGTCCGAGCTCGATTATCTGAAGTATCAGATCAATCCGCACTTCTTCATGAACACGCTCAACAATATCCACGCCCTCGTCGATATTGACAGCGAGCTCGCCAAGGGTGCCATCATCGAACTGTCGCGCATGATGCGCTATCTGCTCTACGAGAGCAATCAGCCCACCGTTCCGATGCGCAAGGAGCTCACTTTCGTCAAGCATTATCTCGAACTGATGAAGCTGCGCTGCGATGAGAGTGTCACCCTCACGTATCAGGAGCCCTCGGCCGACTGCCGGAGCCTGGATGCCGGCGTGCCTCCGATGCTTCTGATTTCGTTCATCGAGAATGCCTTCAAGCATGGCATTTCGCACCGTGAGCCTTCTTACATCGACATCAGCATCCAGCATGAGGACGACCGCTTCCACTTCCATTGCGCCAACAGCAACTTCTGCTCTGAGGCCAATGCCCAGCAGCAGGGAGGAGTGGGATTGGACAACGTCCGCAAGCGCCTCGAACTGATCTACCCCGGTCGCCACACCCTCGACATCCACTCCACCGACCGTGAGTTCTCTGTCGACCTCTGGCTCCCCGTGGGTCAATGAATTGTCAAATTGTAAATTGCCATATTGTAAATGGTCCGTTGTATCGCCATTGACGATGAGCCCCTCGCTCTCGCCCAGATAGCCACCTATATCGGTCGTGTGCCTTACCTTGAGCTGGTAGGACGTTGCCGTGATGCCGCAGAGGCTCGCACCGTCCTCGAGCAGACGCAGGTCGACCTCATGTTCGTCGACATCAATATGCCTGATCTCAATGGTCTCGACTTCGTCCGCTCGCTCACCAATCCTCCGCTCGTAGTCTTCACTACCGCCTATAGCGAATATGCCGTCGAGGGGTACAAGGTCGATGCCATCGACTATCTGCTCAAGCCCTTCACCCAGAAGGATCTCGAGGCAGCTGCCGACAAGGCGCGTCGCCGTCTCGGTCTCGACCAGGAGGCGCAGGGCTTCGTTGCTCAGCCGAGCAATGCCATCCAGCAGGATGGCGTCATCTTCGTCAAGAACGATTACCGCATCAGCCGCATCAATATAGCAGACATCAAGTATGTCGAGAGCATGGGCGAATATGTCCGCATCTTCATCGACGGTCAGGATAAGGCCATCATGCCCCTCCTCTCGATGAAACGCATCGAGGAGATTCTGCCTGCCGACCGCTTCATGCGTGTGCATCGCTCCTTCATCGTCAATCTCACCAAGATTGAGGAAATCAGTCGCCTCCGCATCATCTTCGGCGACGTCTATATCCCCATCGGCGACAGCTACAAGCAGCGTTTCCTCGACTACATCAACGCCCGCTCGCTCTGAGCTCTCGTGTCTCTGGCAGTTCCTGTAGTCCGTTGCTCCCCACACTTACGCAAAACAAGCAATAAGTATAAGGCAAAAATGGTAACAATAATTGAATGATTATGACCGTCGGTCGTCGCGATGACGCCCGACGGTTTTTTCATCTCGCCATGCTGTCAAGGTGACAAATCGAAACCTTTTTATCATAAATCTTTTGCTTTCGCTCATTTTTTTGCTCGGATATTTGGAATTTTGCAAAAAAGAGTTTATCTTTGCAGCCAATACGTAGCATACGGATATTACCTTTTATAAATTAATCATAATCTCTATGCAGAAATCTTTACTCCTTGCAGTAGCCGCTATGGCTGCTATGTGTGTATCGGCGCAGGACATTCATTTCAGCGTTCCTGGCAGCCGTCAGCAGGCCCAAGAAGAGGCCATTCATCAGTTCCTTTCGACCCCAGTCGGCCGTCACTTCACCGAGCAGCAGGTCCGTGAGGCAATGCAGCAGCCACAGCTCGACGTGCGTGGCGCCAAGGCTGAGTCGGGCGTCGTGCTCGTCCATGAGACCTTCGACAAGATGACCCTCGGTACCAACGATGCCCCTGATGCCACCCTCATCGACGGCGAAGACCAGGCTGCCGTAGATGCACTCACTGACGTGCCAGGTTGGACTGCCTTCCTCTGCTCGCAGGCAGGCGGCGCTGTCTACGAGAGCTTTGACGAGGTGGGCGACAGCGGTCCCGGCTACCTCATGGCTCCCGACATGGATCTCACCCAGCATCAAGGTGTCTTCCACTTCAAGGCGCGTGTCAAGAATGTCAATGCCAATGCTACCGAGAACGGTCTGCAGTACTTCGTACTCGACAACAATCCCGAGAAGCAGAGCATCATGCTGGCCAGCACCCTGCCCATGACCTACGGCGAATACACCGAGGTCGAGTTCATCGGTCGCTCCACTTCACAATATACCACCATCTTGTTCTTCAGCTGGCAGGGCAAGGTGCTCGTCGATGAGGTCACCATCGAAGATGTCATCTATGCACTCGATACCCCTTCTGGTATCCAGATTCAAGCAGTTTCAGGTGGTCAGATCCAGGTGAGCTGCGATCCCGTCGAGGGCGCTACCAGCTATGAGTTCCAGGCATACTCGCGCAATGCTGGGGATGTCGTCTATACGGCTCAGAGCACAGAGCCATCGGCTGTCATCACTGGTCAGTTCGATGCCAACGAGGACGTCATCGTCTGTGTCGTGGCTCGCAACGATACCGACGAGTCGTATCCCGGCACCAGCTACGGCCCCATCTCGTACACCGGCGTTATTGACGCGCCTGTAGCCCTTGATGCCACCAATGTCACCAATAATGGCTTCACCGCCAACTGGGAGCCCTCTCTTTGGGCCAACACTTACCAGCTCTCACTCAACCGTACTCATACCGTCGGTGAAGAGCCCGAGACTGTCTATTACATGCAGGAGGACTTCTCGGAGGTCACCACGACGACCGACGACGTCGAGTCGACTGTCATGACCGAGGATGGTCAGGTGGTCAACCTTGACGACCGCATCAATGCCAAGGGCTGGGGTACCTATCTCGCCGTCGTTGCCCAGGGCATGCTCGGTCTCACCAACATGTACGAAGCTTACGGTTTCCCCGGTCTGCTCGTCAGTGATGCCAAGAACTTCAGCTACGGCGGTGGCAAGGTCTATGTCTCTGGCATGGGCATGAGCTCCGTTGATGACGTCGTGATGAAGGTCGGCTTTGCCGAGGCTCACACCACGATGTTCGGTACTTCTTACAGCTTCCTCGAGGGGGCTCAGGAGTTCGAGCTTTCGACCGATGGCAGCATGTTCGATGTCGAAATTGAGGGCGGCACCGAGAGCAGCATCATGCTCTTCCAGATGGTCGATGCAGCCCCTGAGGGCGACTTGGCGCTCTTCTTCACGCTCAACGTCTACACCCTCGCAGAGGCTGGTACGCAGTTCACCACTCCATATGCTGACGTAACGCTTCCTGCCGATGCTACGTCTTACGACGTCAACGTCGACTTCCCAGAGGGTGACTCCTTCACCTACAGTGTGGTAGGCAAGTTCGGTGACAATGTCTCTGCCTCTTCGGAGGTCATCACCGTCAATGCTCCCGGCATCGTCGGTATCGACCGTGCCGAGGTCGGTGTCCGTATGGCTGAGTTCTTCACGCTCGATGGCCGTCGCGTCAATGCAGGCAGCCTTGACGACCTCCAGAACGGCACCTATATCCGTCGTTCGGCAGCCGGTGCGTCGAAGGTCATGAAGTAATCGCTGTGACTGATGAAGCATCTGTTATCTCTTCTGCTGGCGTGTGCTATGCCTGCCCTCATGGGCGGGGCGGCACACGCCGCTTCGCTTGACTTGGGGCTGTGCGATGGTGAGATGAGCGCTACTGGCTATAGCAAGACCGGCAGCGGCACCATCCAGGTGGCGCTGGTGCTCCCTGCCTCGCAGTTCGCCCGCTATGAGGGCGCTTCGCTCTCGGGTCTCCGCATCGCCCTCTGTACGATTGAGGGCATCAGCAATGTCCAGGGATGGGTGCGCACTTCGATTGAGGGTGAAAACCTCTGCACCGCTTCGTTCACCAGTCCTGCGGTGGGTTGGAACGAACTTGCGTTCGATACTCCCACCGATTACCATCTGCGTGCCGATCAGGACCTGGTCATCGGCTACCAGTTCGACCAGACGCGTAGCACCAAGTGCATCTCGCTGGCAGGCAACACCAGCCCCGACTGCTACTGGCTGGCACGCAATGGCAGCTGGCAGAATCTCTCTGCATCGGCGCCCGGTGCCGTCAGTGTGGAACTCGTCGTCGAGGGCGAACAGGTCCCTGCTGTCAATCTCGCCGTAGAGTCCTGTTCGTATGATCCTCTGGTGGCATACGGTGAACCTTTCCAGGCGCAGGTTGTGGTGCGTAATGTGGCACGTAGTCCCATCTCGGGCTATCGCTGCCTCTATCAGCCTGGTACTGACGCTCCGGAGGCTGAGATAGACCGCAGCAACGTCACCTTGCAGTATCGTCAGCGCGATACGCTCGACATCACGATGCCATCCAGCGTCCAGCAGCCCGACGAGGTCCGCTTCGCCGTTCCCTTCCACATCGTCGCTGAGGGAGACCAACTCTCAGACGATGACAGCGGCTGTATCTATCGATCCAACTACACGCAGTCCTATCCTCATCTGCTCCTGATGGAGGAGTTTACGACCGAGGAATGCAGCAACTGTCCCCGTGCCATCAACACCTTGGCCCAGATGGTCAACGAGGGCTATCAGTTCGCCCAGATTTCGCACCATGTCGGCTACAATACCGACTTCCTCACGGTCGAAGCGGACAAGTCGTTGCTCTGGCTCTATGGTGAGGACGGCACGTTCGCCCCTGCCGGCATGTTCGATCGTACCTATGATGCAGACTTCCATACGGTATCGAAGTACGACTATCCGGTCTTCAGCATCGGCTATGCCGACACTTTCCGTCCTGCGCTCCAGAAGGCGCTCGCCATGCCAGCCTTCGTCCGTGTCACCCCAGAGGTGAACTATGACGCAGCCACCCGTCAGTTGGTGCTCGACGTCACTGCCCAGCGAGCCCTTACACTTGAGGCACTCACCCAGGCACCGCGTCTCACCGTGGTGCTTATTGAGGACAGCATCCCGGCTCAACATCAGGCGGGCATCAGTTCCACTACTTTCTGCCACCGTCATGTCTGCCGTCAGACGCTCACCGACATCTGGGGCGACCCCATTGCATGGGACGAGTCGGGACAGGCGTCGCTCCATCTTGAATTTGCCATCCCTGATGAATGGAATGCTGACCGCATGGAGATCGTCGCCTTTGTCAATAGTTACAATCCCGAGGATCGCTGCGACTGCCGTGTCTTCAATACCGCTACGACACCTCTTGTTTCCTCGAGCGAGCAGGCAATCCGCAGCTTACATGTCGACATGTCAGGTGTCAGCCCTGCGCTGGATATACTGGGCCGTCCTGCCACTCATGGCATGCTGATACGGCAGGGACGCATCGAGTGTAGATAAAATTTGACCTCTGACGCTCGCGGCATGGAAGTGCTCGTACGACGACGTCCATTCTTCGTCCGCGGCATGGAAGTGCTCGTACGACGACGTCCATTCCTCGCCCGCGGCATGGAAGTGCTCGTACGACGGCTTCCATTCCTCGCCCGCGGCATGGAAGTGCTCGTACGACGGCTTCCATTCCTCGCC
>R14__coassemble_1335_pt1 | contig 12539 bp, 7 predicted proteins | sample R14__metabat2_high_PE_017 | metagenome-assembled genome bin R14 | reverse complement strand
ATCGCATTGGTCAGGCTCTCAAAACCGGTAGCGGTCTTGTAGAACTCATCGGTCTATTCCCTATTCACTATTCTCTAATTATCTATAGATTAGTATTCAGGATTCTGGGTGTAGAGACCCTCCTTGACGTTGATCTGGTCCTGAGGAATGGCGAAACGATAGTTGTTCGAGTAGACGCTGATAGCCATCGTTGCGTAGTTGGTGGTGTAGTACTTCTGGAGCATCTCCTTCTTGGCCTGAGTCTGGCCCAGACGGACCATGTCGTGCCAGCGGAGGCCCTCCTGAGCGAACTCCAGGCGACGCTCGAGCTGGACGAGGTTAGCCCAGTTGCCCTGAGCCTCAGCAGCGGTGTACTCGGTGGTGTGACGGCCGCGGATGAGGTTGAGCAGGTGCAGGGTGTAGTTGCTATAGCCGGCGATCTCGCAGTACATCAGCATGACATCCTCCAGACGCATGACGGGGAAGTTGATCTCATCCTTGTAGTAGTCGTCATAGACGAGGCTGAGGGCTGAGAGACCGAAGTGAGCGCGCTTGGGAGTGGTCTCGAGGAACTTGGTGTAGAAGGGGTTGCCCGAGTAGCCGGCTCCAGACTGGTCGTTGATGAGGTCATTGCCAGTGAGGTAGCAGACGGTCCAGTCGGCACGCTTGTCCTTGTTGTGGTCTCCGTCTGAGCCGTAGCTGGAGGTGCCATCGTGGCCGTAGGCGTCGAGCAGATCCTGGGCGACATAGATCTTGTTGCCGAAGATACGTACGGGATAGAAGGCACCGTTGCGGACCTCAGGCTGCATCTCGAAGATGGCGGTGTTGCCGAGGGTCTTGGCAGCATCGGTGGCATACTGGAGCTCGAAGATGAAGTACTTGTTGTCATTCTCGTGGATGAACATCGACTGCCACTCGTCGCTGGTTGCTGCCCAGTACTTGGTAGGTGTGCCCATCGAATTCTCAGCGATGCCTGCATAGCTGAGCACCTCGGCGAGCTTGGCCTTGGCGAGTTGCTTGTATTCGTCACCGCCGTTGTAATCGGGATGGGTGGCCATGGTCAGATAGACGCGGCCGAGCATGGCCTTGGCTGCAATCTGGGTAGGCTTGCCGGCGACGGAGGTGCCACGGTAGTCGGTAGGAGCGTTGTTGAGCAGTTCCTCTGCCTTCTTGAAGTCCGAGACCACAAGATCGTAAGCCTCCTTAGGCTCGCTCTGGCCCGTCGTGAGGGCCTCGGCAGGAGAGGCTTCGTGATCGAAGATCGGGATGCGGCCGAAGGCGCGCACCAGCTCGAAGTAGCTCAGACCGCGCAGGAAGTAGGCCTCGCCGAGCATCTGGTTCTTGATTTCCTCTGACTTGAAGCCCGAGATGTCGGGCACCTTGGCCAGGAAGGTGTTGGCATGAGCAATGCACTTGTAGTAGTCGGTCCAGGCGTTGCTGAGCTCGTCGAGCGACTGGATGTTGGGGTCATGCACGGCCAGACGGTCCCAGGTACGCTCGGTATCCCACTCGTCGTAGTTGTTGTCCGAGGGGAGCTCGCCGAGATAATACATATGATAAGCGGCAGGAATCAGGTCGTGATAAACGCCGTTCAGGCCCTGCTCAGCCTGTGCGGGCGAGCCGTAGAAGGAGTCTACGGTCAATGTGTTGGACGATGGCACATCGAGGTAGTCTTCGCAGGCAGTGAAAGCGAGGGCTGCAGCTGCGAGAGGCATTGCCAAAATATACTTTTTCATATTCAATTTCGAAATTTTGGATTAGAACGTCAGATTAACACCCAGTGAGTAGACGCGTGCCGAAGGATATGCACCGTAGTCGTAGTTACCCGAGATGCCGTTGGTGGAGCTGGTGGAGCTGTTGCTTGACTCGACGGTGAAGTAGTCGTAGCCATCCCATGAGTAGACATTCTCGATCGAGCAATAGACGCGGAGGTTCTGGAGACCAATCTTCTTGACCTGTGGGCAGTTGTAGCCGAGGGTGATGTTCTTGATCTTGACGAAGTCTGAGCTGTAGAGCCAGTCGGTGTTGTAGTAGGTGGTGGAGTTGGTACCACCGGTGAGCAGTGGCGTCTCGCCATCCCAGTGATAGGTCTGCTTCATGGCATCGTCGAGATAGGTCTCGTTGCAGTAGGCATTGACCCAGCGCTTCATGACGTTGCCGGCAGGGCCCATGCCCGTACGGTCGATGGCGCGGCCGAGGAGGCCGTAGATCTTGCCGCCAGCCTGACCGGTGATGAGGATGGAGAGGTCGAAGTCACCCCACTTGAAGTTATTGGTGAGACCCCAGGTCATCTTAGGAGTAGGTGAACCGCAGATGGTGCGGTCGTCGGTGGTGATCTTGCCGTCACCGTTGACATCCTCGAAGATGTAGTCGCCTATGATCTGGTTCGAGAGGTGAGGATACTTGTCGAGGTCCTCCTGGCTGGTGAAGACACCGATGGTCTTGTAGAGATAGAAGCTGTTGATGGGCTCGCCCTCCTTCAGGATCTGGGTCGAAGAGAAGCCGGCATAGACGGTCTGGCCCTCAGAGAGCTCCTTGACCTTGTTGCTGTTGAAGCCCATGTTGAAGATGGTGTTCCACTGGAACTTCTTGTTGCGGATGTTGGTCGAGTTGATCTCGATCTCAAGACCCTTGTTCTCGATGCTGCCGATGTTGTCCCATGCCTTGGTATAACCGAGGACGGAAGGCACCTGTACCTGATAGAGCAGGTCGGTGGTCATCTTGGTGTAGTAGTCGACAGAGAGGTTGATGCGGTTCTCGAGGAAGCCGAAGTCGAGGGCTACGTTCCATGACTTGGTCTTCTCCCAGCCGAGGTCAGGGTTGGCACCTGCCGAAGCCGAGTAGCCCGAAGAGGAGGCACCGCCCCATGAGTAGTTCGAGACAGCGAGGGTGGCGAGGGCAGCGGTCGAGGCGATGGAGTTGTTGCCATTCTCACCCCAGCTGGCACGCAGCTTGAGGTTGTTCATCCAGAAGTCCTCAGGCCAGAACGACTCGTTGCTGATGCGCCATGCAGCCGAAGCAGCAGGGAACCAGCCCCACTTGGCGTTCTTGCCGAAGAGAGACGAACCATCACGACGCAGCGAAGCGGTGAGCAGGTAGCGGCTGGCGTAGTCGTACTGCAGACGGCCGAAGAACGAGACGAGGCGGGTCGTCGTGGTGATGTCGGCGGTGGCGGTGTTGATGGTGGTAGCGGTCGAGGTGGTGAAGGTCTCGAGGGCGTTGTTGGGGAAGCCGGTAGCCTTGACGGTGGTGGTCCAGCCGCGCTTCTCCTCGTCGCCCCAACCGAGCATGGCCTGGATGTCGTGATCCTTGATCTCCTTATGGTAGTTGAGGAGGGCCTCGATGGCGAACTTGTTCGAACGGAAGTCGGTGCGGGTGTTGGTCGAGTTGGTGCCCTCAGGTGAGGTCTTCCAGGTTGAAGAGTTGACGATGTCAGAGGGGATGAAGTTGCGCTGCTCGTAGTCGTAGTAGTCCCAGCTGCCGGTGACCGAAGCGGTGAAACCGTGGGTGAAGTCGAACTTCATGTAGGCAGAAGAGAGCATGCGGATGACGTCCTTGTTGTTGTCAGTCTGCTCCATCTTGGCGACAGGCGATACGGTGGAGCCTGCCCAGGTATAGACCGAATAGGGGTTCGAACCGGTCATGATGCCGGCATCAGACTCGACGACGGGAACCATCGAGAGAGTGTGGTGGGTCTCAGAGTCCTTGTTGTCGACGCCTGCACCGAGGCTCTGCCATGAGATGCTTGGAGCGACGGAGAGGCCGTACTTGAACCACTTCTTGACCTGTGAATCGACGTTGGCGCGGAGGGTCAGACGCTTGAAGCCGGTGCCCACTGCGATACCGTCCTGGTCGAGCCAACCGGCTGAGATGCGGTAGCTGGTGTCATCGACGCCGCCGCTGACGGAGAGCTGGTAGTTCTGCATAGGTGCGGTGCGGAAGAAGGCATCCTGCCAGTCGACGTACTCGAGATCCTGGGTGAGGTCGGCAGAGCAGCCGGGATAGTTGGCAGCCACCTCAGAGGCAGAGAGGCCCTTGCCGCCATTGTCCCAACGTGGGTCATACATATAGGTGGCCGAGAAGGCATTGCCGTTCATGGCATAGCGCTGAGCGTAGGTGTCGTTGGCGGTGGCGCCCTTCGAGCCGTACTTGTCAACGTACGACTTGTTGATGGCATACTTCTTCATCCAGATCCACTCCTCAGAGGTGGCGAGGTCGATCTTGCGCTCCTGCTGCTGCCAGCCGTAGGTGCCCTGGAACTCGACGCGTGCCTTGCCCGACTTGCCGTGCTTGGTGGTGACGAGGACGACGCCGTTGGCGCCACGCGAACCGTAGATGGCCGATGAGGAGGCATCCTTCAGGACTTCGATGGACTCGATATCCGAGGGGTTGATGGAGCTGATGTTGTCGGTGGCGACACCATCGACGACGTAGAGAGGATCAGAGCTGGCGTTGATGGAGGCGGCACCACGCACGCGGATCTGCGTGTCCTGGCCAGGCTGACCAGAGGTGGAACGTACTTCGACGCCGGCGAGCTGGCCCTGCAGGGCGGTCGATACGTCGGTGATGGGGCGGTCGCCCAGCTTCTCACTGTTGACCTTGGCGACGGCGCCGGTGAGGCTACCCTTCTTGGTGGTACCGTAACCGATGGCTACGACCTCCTCGAGGAGCTGGCTGTCCTCAGCGAGCTGGATGTCGATGACTGACTGGCCACCGACCTTGATCTCCTGGGTCTTGTAGCCGACGAATGAGACGTGGAGCACGTCGCTGTCATTGACCTTGGCGATGGAGTACTTGCCATCGATGTCGGTCATGGCGCCATTGGTGGTGCCTTTCACGACGACGTTGACACCGGGCACAGGTTCGCCCAGGTTGTCAACCACGATACCTGTCACTGTCTTCTGCGCAAATGCTGCGGCAGCAAAACAGAACATGACAAAGAGCATAGTGGTCAGGCGTGACCACATTTGACTTGCTTTGATTTTCATGTGGATTGTTTTTGTTGTTAGTAATAATAATATGTAAGGATTTTTTGTAGGGAGGCTATAGTGTCTATAGTGTCTATAGCGTCTATAGCGACTACAGAGACTATTGCAGCAGTGCCCGCCGCATCACCCTCTACCTGAGCAGCCGGTCATAACCCAGCTGGCGCATGCCCGAGGCGACGCTCTTGGCGTTCTGGCGGGCACCCAGGAGGCTGGTGTGGGTGTGGTCGTGATTGTAGTAAGCCTTGGCCTTCTTGGGGCCGATGCTGTCGAGGAAGTCGGCGGTGAGGTTGTGGACGTCGATGAAGGGGACACCCGTGGCCTCGACAACCTGGCGGTACCAGAGGCCGTAGGTGTCGTTGCGACGCTCGATGTGCTTCTTGTCCGGCCACTCGTTACGAGGAGTCAGGGAGAGGAGGATCGGGATGGCACCCTTCTCGCGGGCATCGCCAATCATCTTCTTCAGATACCAGCCGAAGCTGTAGACGGCCTCGTTCTCGCCGGTGCTCTCGATCCGATAGACGTGGGTCGAGTCGGTGCCGAGGGCTATCTCGCCGCGTGCCTTGCCCTTGTCGATGTCGCCCACGTCGTTGTGCCCGAACTGCAGGAAGACGATGTCGCCGGGCTGCAGCGAGTTGTAGACCTTCTCCCAGCGGCGTTCGTTGAGATAGGTGCGGCACGAGCGGCCCGCCATCGCCTCGTTCTGGAAGGTGACGGTGGCCGAGTCGAAGACGGTGTAGGCCTGCGAGCCCCAGCCCCACATGCCGTCCTCAGCCTTGTCCTCGTTCTTGCAGGTGGAGTCACCGCAGAGCCAGACGACGGTCTTGCCCGGCTGACGGGGGACGTCGACGTGGATGGGAGTCAGGTCCTTGAGATATTGCTTCAGTGAGCAGTCGGGGCACTGCTGGATGGCGAGGGCGGCGCTGTAGGCATTGTTCTCGGCGCCCCAGCGCGAGGTGTGGATCTTGTCGACGTAGTAGAACATGTAGTCGGTCTTCCAGTGACCGAACTCCTCGAGGCGCTGGGCGCTGACGCCCTCCAGGTCAATCCACGGCACCTGCATCTCCTCTGCCACTGCCTTACCCCAGGGGGTGAACGACTGGAGCTTGCGGGTGATGCGGGTGGGAGTGTCCCACGAGTTGCGGGGGGTCAACGAGCAGATCATCGGGAAGGCGCCCTTCGCACGGACATCATTGATGAACATGCGCATGTACTGGCCATAGCTGTAGACGTCCTCCTCGCGGCCGTTCCAGTCCTTGGCGCGGCAGTCGTGCAGGGTGACGTGGACGCAGGTGTCGGGGTCGATGCCGGCGATGGAGTTGCGGGCGGTCCAGGTGTCGAGGGGGCCGTTGTCGTTATGGCCAAGCTCAATGAGCACGTAGTCGCCGGGCTGGATGCCAACGAGGACGTCCTGCCACAGTTGATTATAGAACGTACGCGACGAGGTGCCACCGAGGGCATGGTTCTCGACGGTGATGCGCTCCTCGTCGAACCACTGCTGGGCGAAGGCGCCCCAGCCCCACTGGCCGTTGTCGCCATTGCCCTTGGTGCCGGTGCGCATGGTGCTGTTGCCGATGAGGAAGAGCACGGGATTGGTGCCCTTGCGGCTCGATCCGGGCACGGGGCGGGCGTACTTCGAGAGGACGTCCTGCTCCTTCTTGTAGTTGTCGACGGTGGTGTCGTTCACGCCATTGGCATCCTTCACCTGTGCGGGAAGGAGGGAGAAAGTGAACAGAGAACAGAGAATAGGGAATAGTGCAGCGGAGCGTTTCATCATGTTATGTGCCATTTACCATGTACAATGTACCATTTTCATTGAGGCATTGTGCCATTGCAAAACTCGAGGTAGCACGAAGCCAAATGGTAAATTGTAAATGGTCAAATTGTAAATTCTTTTAGTTTCCATCCGGCTTAGTCATGTCGACGAAGGGGCAGGGACTCCAGTGGAACCCGTCGACGGGGTCGGGATGACTGGGGTCGAAGTCAGCCACCTCGGGACTGACACAGGCGGCGATGCCGAGACCCGAGTGATAGAGGCCATGGGCCACCATCTTGGCAATCTCGTAGGCGCCGTAGGGATTGAAGTGCGTATTGTCGGCGAGCGCCTTGTCCTGACCGGGCCAGGTGCCAGCAGGATAGTGGACGAAAGCCTTGGTCGACTCCTCGGGACCCATCGCCATGTAGAAGCGGTCGGTCAATGCCTGCAGGTCGATGCAGAGAACGCCCTCGCGCTGAGCGATGTCGCGGATGGCCTGGGGATAGTCCTTGTGGGTGTCGAGCACGCGGCCGTCCTGCCAGTGGCGGCGCTTGGTGGGGGTGCAGAGCATGAAGGTGGCACCCTTGAGGCGCGTCTGGTCGAGGATCTCCTTGACCTGATGGCTGAAGGCGTAGTAGGCGCCGTTACCGACGCGGTCGTCGGTCTTCTGGTCGTTGTGGCCGAACTCCAGCAGCACGTAGTCGCCCGGACGGAGCAGGCTCAGCACCTTCGCCCAGCGCTTCTGACCCAGCGTGGTGGCGACGGCGAGGCCGCTCTCGGCATAGTTGGCGACGGCGATGGAGTCGTTGAGGAAGCGTGGTATCATCTGTCCCCAAGAGGCCCAGGGCTCGTTGCTCTGGTCGACGACGGTGCTGTTGCCCAGCAGGTAGAGGGTGGGCACCTGGTCGTCCTTCTCAATCTGAATGCGCTGGATGGCAGGGGCGTCGCCGTTCACCTCGATGGTGAGCTTGTCGTCCCAGTGGAGCTTCAGGTCTTCGCCCGGCTTGGTCAGCACCTGCTGCTGATTGCCCTTCTCATCGAGGAAGAGGCGGTTGCGCTTGTTGACCACGAAGGTGCGGGTCTCCAGTTCGCCTTTCTTTGTGGCGAGGTTCTCGACGAAGAGGCGGCGGCTCTCGCAGCGCAGGGTGGTAACTGCGGCACGGCGCTTCGAGCCGAAGGTCACCGTCACGCGGTAGTTGCCATCGGGCACGTTGATGCTGAAGAAGAAGGGAGTGGTGGACTTGCCGTCCCACGAAGTCTTGAGGTCATAGCCATAGCCCACCTCGTCTGAGAAGGCGGCCACCTTGGGGAAGTCGACAGTCAGGCTGGTATATTCCTCAGCGCGCATCGTCAGGAGCGTGCAGATCAGGGTCAGCAGCAGTAAGAAACGTTTCATCAGTATAAGAGTTAATAGTGGGCATCTCGGTCGGAAATGCGGGTGCAAAGATACGAATTTTGGATAAATAAAGCAAATTTCCACCCATTTTATTGTGGGAAATAGGTAAAAATTATCCAATTTTTGACATTTCTTGCCCAAAATCCCGAATAAATTTGGTAATTATATTTAAAAGATGTATCTTTGCGGTGCCCCTTTTCGAACAGATTTTTTCCATTGCTCAATATCGCACGTCCAGAAGATCTGTTCCTATCTGTTCCATCTGCGTTCAAAAAAAACACATCAACCCTAAAACACAACAACAAGCTTATGAAGAAACTTCTACTCTCTATGGCAGCAGCCATGGCTGCCATCACTTCAGTCAATGCCGCCGAAACCGTCCTCGCCGACTACTCAGACGCTCCCATCGTCACCACCGGATGGTCCGGTCAAGGCGTCCTCTCGGACGAAGGCGTCGAACTCGCAGCCGCCGGTGCCAAGGCGGGCGACGTAGTGCGCTTCTACCTCTCGGCCGATGCCGTCTGGCAGCTCCAGGTCGTCGAGGGCCACTGGGACAAGGACGCTGACGGCAACATCGTCATCTACGGCCAGTACAGCAACGACACCAACGACCTCACCCTCACTCCCTACGTCGACCTCACCCTCACCGACGCCATCCTGACCCGCGCCTACACCAAGTCATGGTGGGGCAACACCTTCATCCTCAACGGTGACGGCAATGTCAGCTGCAGCCAGGTCACCCTCGTGACCGAGGGCGATGCCCCCGCCAGCGCCCAGACGGTGCTCTTCGAGGGCGAGAGCGACCTCACCTCCTGGAGCGGCAGCCTGCAGATTGCCGCTGCCAAGTTCGCCTCGCTCGCCGAGGGCGACAAGGTGACCTTCGCCTACACCTGTCAGAGCGGCTTCGACTACTACAACATCAAGCCCAGCAACTCGTCGTGGTCGCTGCTCTCGAGCTGCGCTGCCGACGACAATGGCTATGGCTGCGTCAATGCCAACAGCACGGGCACTTACTCCTTCGCGGTCAATGCGGACGATGTGACGGAGCTGAAGGCCAATGGCATGATCGTCCAGGGCTACGGCATCGTGCTCACCCAGGTGGTGCTCGAGCAGGAGGGTTCGGCTGAGCCCGAGAGCGGCGCCATCGTCGTCTGGGAGGGTGCCACCGCCATGGATGCCACCTGGCCTGCCGTCATCCTGACTGCCGCCCAGCTCGGCGAACTTGCCGCCGGCGACCAGATCGTCATCACCGCTACGGGCGACAACAGCATCAACACCGCCTGGGAGTGGGGTCCACAGGTCTTCATCAACGCTGGCTGGAGCACGCTCTCCGGCACTGAGGCCAAGAGCATCGCCGATGGTGAGGCTGACGTCAAGTGCCCCTTCGTCCTGACTGCCGAGGCCGTCAGCCAGATTGCCACTGCCGGCGAGATCGAGGTGCAGGGACAGAATGTCACCGTCACCCGTGTCGAGGTCGTCAAGGCTGCCACCGATGCCCTCCAGCAGCTCGAGGCTCCCGCCGCTGCCGCCCGCTGCTACAACCTGCAGGGTCAGCGCATCCCCTCCGCCCAGCACGGTCTGATGATCCGCGGCGGCAAGGTGGTGATGGTCAGATAAAACGTCCTGCCACCGCCTAAAAAAACTGTCACAACTGTCACAACTGTCACAACAAGATATATCTCTATCGAATACAAAATGAGAGGGGGCTGCGTCTTTCGGACACAACCCCCTCACTTTGTAAGTACGGGTAGTGGGACTCGAACCCACACGCCTCACGACACCAGATCCTAAGTCTGGCCTGTCTACCAATTTCAGCATACCCGCATCTCCTGCTCCGAACGGTGTACAGAGCGTGGAATGGATGGCGTCGAGAGCTGGCAGCCTCCCGAAACCGGGCGCAAAGATACGCAATTTTGTTGGATTTTGCAAACTTTTCGGACAAAATCGTTCATTTCGGGGACGTTTTTGCCCATGATTGATATTCAGAAGGCATAATCCACGGCCTTACTGGCGCGGAGATCACTCCTTCAGGGAGGAGGGCTCGTACTTCTCTCTTTCGACGAAGAGTGCTCGATATCACTCCTTCAGGGAGGAGGGCTCGTACTTCTTGCGCGGAGCACGGGTGTGCTTCGAGATGTATGCACGGGCCGCCTCGATGATGTCGTCCTTGTGGTTCTGATAAGCCGAGGTGCTGTCCATATCGACCTTGAGGCCCTCCGAGGGGTCGATGCCCGACTCGGTGCTCTGGCCCTTGGGATCGGTCATGGGGCAAGCCGAGAAGCGCAGCGTCCAGCCATTGGGGAGGACGCTCTCGAAGGGCATGCCCGAGCCGCCGCCCGTGCGGTCGCCGCACTGCTTGATGAGGCGGGGATGCTCCTGGCCGAGCGAGTCGGTCGCCATGGTGCCGTCGAGGGCATGCATCTGCTGCACGAAGTTGTTGGCGGCGCTGTAGCAGTGGCGGTTGGTCAGCAGCACCACGGGACGCGTCGAGGCATCCCACCCCACGCGGGTGAGGTCGGGCTCGAGATAGAGTTCCTCGGGGCTGGAGAAGTCGTTGTGGCCAGTGCCCGTCTTGTGGCGGATGTAGCCGTAGAGGGTGCGGTCGGTGGTGAAGCGGCGTGCCAGCGTCTCGGCATTGGTGAGCGAGCCGCCGCCATTGTTGCGAATGTCGATGATGAGGCCCAGGGCATTGCGGCAGAGGGTCAGCACATAGTCGAGGTTGGTGTCGCCAATGGTGCTCTCGAACGAGCTGTAGCGGATGTAGGCGATGGTGTCGCGGCCGAACATGCCATACTGCATGCCGGAGGCGATCCAGTAGTTCGAGCCGATGTAGTAGGTCGTGATGAGGTTGGCATCGTAGTTGAGGGGATAGTCCTCATACCACTTCCAGTAACGGGCGGTATTGAACGGCGTGTAGACGTTGACATGGCCGTCGCGCAAGGTGTCGAGCATCTCATCGAGCACGTTGAAGAGCTGCACCTGCGACTTGATGGAGTCGCGGAACAGGGGCTGGTACTTCTGGTGCACGCCCTCCCAGTCGACCCCCTTCTCGTCGAAGTAGCAGTAGTGCTCGTCCATCGTCTGCCAGCATGCCTCGAAGGAGCCCTCGAGCGTGTCGTCCTGCTCGAGGCTGGAGTCGTCGAGGCAGCTGGAAACTGCGCATAATGCGCAGATAGAGAATAGGGAATAGAGAATAGATTTGTCAATAGGCTTCATAGACATCATTCTTTAGGAGGTGAGCCGACTTGTGGCGACCGAAGGGCAGATACTGGAAGACCCAACCGACAGTCAGTTCGATGGCACTGTAGCGCGTGGTGATATCGTTGATCCTCATCGTCTCGATACGGTAGGAGGCGCCGAGGCGGAGCACCGAATCCTGATGGCGGAACCAGGGGACGAGCGCCAGGGGGAGGTCGGCAGTAAGCGCGAGGTCGAGGTCCTGCTGGTTGTGGAGCGAGGTGAAGTGCAGGTTATTGTCCGTATTGGCGAGGTAGAAGGTCTCATAATAGGAGGCGCCATATTCGGGCATGAAAGCCCATCCCAACAGCGGCGTACGTGCCTCGAGCATCACGGGCAGACGGTGGCCATGCGGATGGAAGGTGTACGCAGCGGCAGCCATCACGCCGGCATTGGACGCCACGCGCGCCGTCGCGGGATTGTTGCCCGAGGCAGTCTTGAGGTTGTAGTCAAAGCCAAGGTCGAGACCGAGGTAGGGACCGACGTAGAAGGTCCAGGGATTGGATGCCGGGAGTCCGGTGTCGGAGGCAGCATCCCGAGTGCAGCCACAGAGCGGCAGGCGTGCCAGCACGCCGTAGCGATAGCGCAGGCGTCCGGTGAGGCTGGTGGCATGGTTGCCCTTGTCCGAACCAGAGGAGTAACTGAGGTCACCCAGCTGCCAGTTGGCCCAACGCAGGCCACGCTGCAGGCGCCAGCGCTGCATCTCGACGCTCAGATTGGCACCGCTGTAGAGCAGAGGCGCCAGGTAGGTGTCGCGCATCTGTCCCCAGCCGGCACGCAGGGCGACGCTGGCGGTGACGGGGCGAGCGGGCGCCTCGGTCTGCGCCGAGGTGGAGATGAACGACCAATAATATAAGATGAATAATGTCAGTAACGGGAGGCGCTTCATATATTCGCTAATCAGAACAGGGTGTCGGAGGGGGTGTCATCGTCGGGGGCATCGGCCGACTCGGCAGCATCGGCTGACTCGGCATCGGCTGACTCGGCAGCCTCAGGGAAGCGGAGCGGCTCGATTTCGTCGATGCTGGCGACGGCATAGCTGGTGATCTTCTTGCCCTTGGTGGCGACGCTGCGGACGGGGATGAACTCGTCGGCATCGACCTCGAGCGGCTCGCGGAAGTCGTCCGGTCGACCCATCGTGACGCGGAAGCGGGGATAGGGCGTGTCGATGAGGAGGGGCTGGGGG
>R14__coassemble_1317_pt1 | contig 12665 bp, 6 predicted proteins | sample R14__metabat2_high_PE_017 | metagenome-assembled genome bin R14 | reverse complement strand
CTAAAAACATCTTCAATGAAAAGCAGTTCTTGCAATTCCCTGTTCGCAAAGCTGAGTGCGCTGGTGATGGCATTTGTCTTCAGTGGTGTCATAGCTTTTGCCCAGAACAAGACAGTGACTGGCACCGTGGTCGATAACTTCGGCGAACCAGTACTTGGAGCCAATGTCATCGTGGCAGGCACCACCAACGGTGCCACGACCGACCTCGACGGTAACTTCTCCATCGCCGACGTTCCCGCTGACGCCACGCTGAAAGTCTCATTCATCGGCTATGTAGCACAGGAAGTACCCGTGGCAGGCCAATCCAAGTTCAAGATTGTCCTCATGGAGGACAGCCAGCAGCTCGATGACGTCGTCGTCGTAGGTTACGGCGTCGTCAAGAAGAGCGACCTCACCGGTGCCGTAGGTTCCATCAAGGCCGAGAACATCCAGGCCAAGGGTACCACCTCGGTCATGCAGTCCCTGCAGGGTCAGGTGCCTGGCGTCAACATCTCGCAGTCATCCTCACGTGCCGGTGACGGCATGAGCATCCAGATTCGTGGCAAATCGACCCTCGGCGACTCATCAGAGCCTCTGTACGTCATCGACGGTATCGTCTGCGACAACATGGACTTCCTCAACCCTGCCGATATCGAGAAGGTCGACATCCTGAAGGATGCCTCCTCGACTGCCATCTACGGTTCGCGTGCCACCAACGGTGTCGTCATGATCACCACCAAGAAGGGTGCCGTAGCCGGCTCGAAGGCCACCATCTCCTATGACGGCTACTACGGCTGGAAGACCGTAGCCAACATGCCCGATTTCATGTCAGGCGAGGAGTTCATGAAGTACCGCTTCAGCCGCTACCTCACCTCCAGCCAGAAGGCTGACGGCTCGCAGACCTGGACCATGTCGCTCGGCAACTACAAGAACGTCTGGGGTGCAGGCTCTGAGGTCATCCAGGGTATGTACAAGAACGGCAAGTACACCGACTGGGCCAACGATGAAGCTACCCGCAACGGACAGCAGCAGAACCACTTCGTTTCCATCACCGGCAATGCCAAGGATATCAGCTACCGCATCGGCCTCGGCTACCAGAACGAGGAGGGTGTCCTCTACGACTCGTACGAGCGCTGGAACCTCAAGGGCTCCGTTGACCACAAGATCAGCGACAAGTGGTCGACCGGCATCTCCTTCAACCTCGCTACCGCCAAGAAGGGCAGTGGCTCGAAGAACGCCGTCAGCAATGCCTTCCTCATGGCTCCCATCATGATGGCACGCTACGAGACCGACGATCCCAACCTCACCTACAAGGCAGGCGACCCTATCTACCAGCCAGGCAAGGACGTCGTCATGTACCCCGACGGCGGTGGCCCCACCTCCACCATCAACCCCATCGTCGATCGTGAGAACTCCATGGACGACACCCGCAGCTACAACGCCCTCGGCAACGTCTATCTGCAGTTCTCGCCCATCAAGGAGGTCATCCTGAAGACCACCTTCTCGCCCTCTTACCAGAAGTCTGACGAGGGTATCTTCTACGCTGCCGAGACCCAGGTACGTGGTGGCAACGGCAACCAGACCGAAGAGACCAACATCGAGAACTTCTCCTACACCTGGGATACTCAGGCCAACTACATCAACACCTTCGGCGCCAACGACGAGCACTCACTCAACGTACTGGCACTCTTCTCAGTCTACGACGACAAAGTGACCGAGAACTACATCAAGGTGACCAACATGCCATTCGACGTAGCCTGGTACAACTGGGGCTCAGGCACTGTCGAGGACAAATCATCTTCTTATTCCCGCATCCAGATGCTCTCATGGGTAGCCCGTATCAACTACGGCTACAAGAACCGCTACCTCCTCACCGTCAGCTCACGTTGGGATGGATCGAGCAAGTTCGGCAAGGATGACCGCTGGGGCATGTTCCCATCGGCAGCCCTCGCCTGGCGTGTCAACGACGAAGCCTTCATGGAGAACACCAAGGACTGGCTCTCGAACCTCAAGCTCCGCCTCTCTTACGGTGTGACCGGCAACAATGCAGGTGTAGGTGCCTACCAGACCCTCGGCCTCGCCAACGTCAAGTATTTCTACAACTACGGCAAGACCGTTGCCAACGGCTTCGGCTACGAACTCTCCAACTCAATCCTGACCTGGGAGAAGACCAAGGAGTTCAACGTAGGTGTTGACTTCGGCTTCATCAACAATCGCATCAACGGCAGCATCGACTACTACAACCGTAACTCCGAGGACCTGCTTATGGATATGCAGACTCCTCTCGAGATGGGCTCTTACACCGGCGCCATCGCCAGCAATGTCGGTAAGGTACGCAACCGTGGTGTCGAGATCAACCTTAGCACCCTCAACGTCCAGACCAAGAACCTCCGTTGGGAGACCACCTTCACCTACAGCCGCAACGTCAACCGCATCCTCGAGCTCAACGGCGGCACCGACGACCTCGTAGGCAACAAGTGGTTCATCGGTCACGACATGGACGTCGTCTATGGCTACAAGATCCTCGGCATCGCCGACAAGGAGTATGCCGTCAAGTCCTGCACCGACAGCAGCCTCCCATCGGTTCACGAAGGTGAAGTCATCTACGAGGATGTCGACGGCAACGGCACCATCAATGCCAGCGACCGCCAGATTCTGGGTCATGCCAGCCCCACCTGGACCGGCTCGTTCAGCACCAACCTGACCTGGAAGAACTGGGACTTCTCGATGTCGGTCTATGCCAGCATCGGAGGCACTGTCTATTCTCCATTCATGCGTGAATACACCCGCTACGGCTCACGTGGCACCCAGCACCTCAAGATTGACTACTACATCCCCGAGGGCGCTCCCGTCCTGAAGGATCCATCCGCATTCGAGATCATCTCCGGTCTCAACAAGGTCACCGATGCCTCCGTCATCAGCGCAGGTGTGGATTATGCCAGCGAGACCCACTACGGCTCATGGCCTTTCCCCACCTCGACCAATGGCAACGGCGGCGGCACCGCCTTCAATACTGACAACGATGCCAACTCGTACTATTTCGTCGACAACTCGTTCGTCCGTCTGAAGAACATCACCATCGGCTACACCTTCCCCAGCCAGTGGATGCAGAAGATCCACATCCAGAGCCTCCGCATCTATGCCAACCTCATCAACCCCTACACCTGGGTCAAGGAGTACAAGGGCTTCGATCCTGAATGGGCCGACGCTTCGATTACCAATGGCAAGGGCGGTGTAAGCTCACGCACCTATCAGGTGGGCATCAATCTCAAGTTCTAATTTTTAGGTTTTTAGGTTATAAGGTTTTTAGGTTATAAGGTTGTTCTCAAAACCTCAAGACCTCAAACATCAATCATATGAAATACTTTCATTCTATAAAAGCAACTGCCATCTGTGGTCTGCTGACGGTAGCCGGCGGTCTCGCCACCACCAGTTGCTCGAACTTCCTGGATCAGGACACTCGCACCGATGTCAAGACCGATGAGTTCTACAAGACCGCTACCGGTTTTGAGAGCCTGACCAATGCGATGTATTCTTCGCTCCGCTCGATTTACAACATCCAGCCTCACGTCTTCGTAGGCGGAGCAGACCTCTACGGCGACGGCAAGTCTGAGTCGGTGGTCTATACCTACTATACGCTCACCACCGACGACAGCGGCATCCTCAAGTTCTACACCAACTGCTACAAGGGCATCCAGCTCTGCAACGCCGTGCTCTATTATAGCGAACTGACCGAGAAGAGCACCGTCCTCGACCAGTATGTAGCCGAGGCCCGCGCCATCCGCGCCTGGTACTACTTCCAGCTTGTCCAGCAGTTCGGCGGTGTGCCTATCACCACCGACTACTACACCGCTGCCCAGATGAACTTCGAACGCGCCTCACTCAAAGAGTGCTACGACTTCATCATCTCTGAGTTCCAGGCTGCAGTACCTCATCTATTGGACCGCAAGACCGCTACTGCCGCCCGCATCAACAAGGAGGCTGTCTACTTCCTCCTCGCCAAGGTCTATCTGACCCGTGGCTGGCTCAACGGCCAGGGCGATGAGTCCATCGAGGAGAACATTGCCGAATCAGGCGACTTTGTGAATGCGCAGAAGTACGCCGACCTCGTCATCGATGGCAAGTATCCATCAATCTCCATCGAGGATGCCTTCGACATCAACAACGAGGCATGCGACGAATTCTACTGGACCGTGCAATTCAGCTACGATGCCGTACAGAGCCCCAGCAGCGACGGTTCTTATCAGATGGCTCAGTTCGGTGCCTATCTGGGTGGCTCGGAATGCCCCAACAACAAGGCCATCGACGGCAATTACTGTCCTACCCTCTGGGCTCACCAGCAGTTTGCCCGCGGCGACGGCCGCTACGAGCAGACCTTCATGTTCGAGTTCCATGGCGATGGCTCCACCACTGCCAAGACCTCGTACTTCGACTTCTACAACAATCCTGAATCCAACATCTGCTACTACTATGCTCCCTGGTGGGCTACCGATGCCGACATCGAGGCATGGCGAGCCAGCAAGTCAGCCTCACAGGTCGCTGGCCTGCGCTACATCTGCAAGACCATTGCCGATGGAGGCATTGCTCCCTCGAACGGCTCACCCGAGACCTACAAGAACCGTCGTCACATGGACGTAGGCGTACCTTGTGTCCGCAAGTTCGACGACTACACCGCCACCTCCATTGCCAACCGCAACAGCACCTGCTCGATGCACGACGTCTCGCTGGCACGCCTGGGCGAGGCTTACCTCATCGCTGCCGAGGCTGCCCTGATGAACGGCAGCGCCGGTCAGGCAGCCAACTACATCAACTTCCTGCGCAAGCGCCCCGGCACCGTCAAGGAGGGTTACGAAGCCGACATGAAGGTCACCGATAGCCAGGTCGACATCGACTTCATCCTGCGCGAGCGTGCCTGCGAGCTCTTCGGCGAGTACGTCCGTTGGACCGACCTCAAGCGCACCCACAACCTCATCAGCTACGTCAAGGCTCATCAGGAGGACGTCATCGACGAAGCCAACCTCTACGGCCATGACGGCAAGCCACGCATCCTCCGTCCTTATCCTCAGGATGCCCTCGACTTGAACCAGTCGGATGTCGAGCAGAACCCCGGTTGGAATTGATCTCTGCCCCCTGAATATAGTGAATGGATCCTCATTTGAGGGTCCATTCATTGTTTTTTTGCACTTTTTTCTGCCAAATATTTGGCTGGTTCGCCAAAAAGCATTATCTTTGCGCCATCATTCTGAAAATCCGATACACCGATGAAGCACTTAGCAACACTCATTTCAGCAGCAGCCACCCTCGGCTGCCTCACCTTCGCAAGCTGCACGCAGCCCGCCCCCCTCCCGGCTGACACTGCACAGGAGGAAATCAACGATACCAACACGCCGCTGCACCTGCTGCAGCCTGCCTATGACAATCCCTATGGCGTCCCGCAGGAGCAGGAAGTCAAGGCTGTGATGGACCGTGTGCTGACCTATATCACCGATGCCATGCCCGCCGCCGTCGACGACTCGATGCGCCTGGTGCGCGGCAAGTTCCGCCTCACCTCCTACGAATGCGGCGTCACCTATGCCGCTGCCCTCGCTGCCTACGAGGCGACGGGCGACACCGCCTACCTCCGCTTCACCGACGACCGCTGCCGCATCATCGCCGAGCTGGCTCCACAGGTGGAGGGCATCATCCGCGAGAATCCACATTTCGACTCCGAGATGCGCCGCGTCATCAGCCCTGCCGCCCTCGACGACTGCGGAGCCATGGCTGCAGCCATGATACGCCTGCAGATGAAGGGTCAGGAGCGCCCCTGCTACGAGCCCGTCATCGACCGCTACGTGGACTATATCATGAACAAGGAGTACCGCCTCAGCGATGGCACCTATGCCCGCCGCCGCCCACACCACAACACCGTATGGCTCGATGACATGTATATGGCCATCCCCGCCCTCGCCTGGTACGGCAGCTACCGACAGGATCCGAAGTTCACTGCCGAAGCCATCCGTCAGCTCCACCTCTTCAAGGAGAAGATGTGGGTGCCCGAGGTGCAGCTGTTCCGCCACGGTTGGGTCGAGGGGATGCATCCTCACCCCAACTTCCACTGGGGCCGCTGCAATGGCTGGGCGATACTGACGATGTGCGAAGTCCTGGACAATCTGCCCGCCAGTCACCCCGACCGCGCCTTCGTGCTCGACCTGCTGCAGCAGCACATCGCCGGGCTCTGCCGCCTGCAAGACAAGACCGGACTCTGGCATCAGCTGCTCGACCATCCCGACACCTACCTGGAGTCCTCCTGCACTGCCATCTATACCTATTGCATCGCCCATGCCATCACGGAGGGCTGGGTCGATCCGTTGGCCTACGGTGCACAGGTCTTCCTCGGCTGGAATGCGCTCACCGGCTGCGTCAATGCCCAGGGACAGGTCGAACGGACCTGCGTAGGCACCGGCATGGGCTTCGACCCTGCCTTCTACGCCTACCGTCCCGTCCACGTGATGGCTGCCCACGGCTATGGCCCCGTCATCTGGGCGGGCGCTGAGGTCATCAAGATGCTCCACTCCACCTGGCCCAAACTCAACGATTCGGCTGTACACTTCTATCCCCGCGAGCAGAAGACCGACCAGCCCATCTTCAGCGAGGACGTCTCGGAGGGCGAGATATTCTGACTCCGAAAGCCGTCCGAAAGGAACCCGAAACCTTATATTATTCACTAACTATTAACTCTAATTCATTACCCAATGAGAAGCAGTACATGTAACACATGGCTGAGCCGAATGGCCACACTGCTGGCGGCACTCGTCATCAGCAGCGTCATCGCCTTTGCCCAGACCAAGACCGTGACTGGTACCGTAGTCGATGAGATGGGTGAGCCAATGATTGGCGTCAACGTCGTCGTCGCAGGAACCACCAATGGCGCTACCACCGACATCGATGGTAACTTCAGCATCACTAATGTTGCCAACAACGCTACCCTGAAGGTGACCTTCGTGGGCTATCGCACCCTGGAAGTCCCCGTAGCGGGCAAGAGCAAGGTGGACATCACCCTTGCCGAAGATCGTGACGAACTCGACGAAGTCGTCGTCATCGGTTACGGCACCGTCAAGAAGCGCGACCTCACCGGTTCGGTTTCGTCGGTCAACTCCAAGGAACTCGTTGCCAATCCTGTCTCGGACGTATCACAGGCTCTCCAGGGCAAACTGGCAGGTGTGAGCGTCGTCTCGCAGGATGGCCGTCCTGGTGGCGAGAGCACCATTCGCGTCCGTGGTGGTGGCTCCATCTCGCAGTCCAACGATCCTCTCTTCATCGTCGATGGTTTTCCCGCAGGAACCATCAGCGATATCCCAGCCGATCAGATCGTCAGCATCGACGTGCTGAAGGATGCCGCCTCCACCGCCATCTACGGTGCCCGTGGTGCCAACGGCGTAATCCTCGTCACCACCAAGGGTGCCGACAAGGACAAGTTCTCGATCTCGTACTCTGGCTTTGCTCAGCTCAAGACCGTGACCAATACCGTCGATGCCATGGATACCCAGGACTACCTCTACTACGTCTGGAGCTACGGCGATTCCTACGGTTCGGGTCTGGGCGACGGCATCGCCAAGTACTACGGCCTAGGCGCTGCCAATGGCAATCACTGGAACGACTATGCCAACGTCAAGGCTCATGACTGGACCGAAGACCTGCTCCGCAACGCACTGCAGCAGAACCACAACATCACGATGAACGGTGGCTCGGAGAAGACCAAGTACACCCTCTCAATGGGTTACGTAGGTGACGAAGGTACCAAGATCCAGTCAGGCTACGAGCGTTACAGCGTCAACTTCAAGCTCAAGCAGAAGATCAATAAGCGCCTCACCTTCGATGCCGACATCCGTTATGCCAATGTCCACGTCACCGGTCGTGAGAACACCTCTACCGGCCGTGGCACCGCCCTGTCATCGGCATTTGAGTTCCGTCCTATCGACGATCCTCTGGGCGATGGTGATGAGAGCCACTTCGGTCTGGGTTCGAACAACTTCGTCAAGAATAACAATCCTTACGATGCCATCAACCACATGTACAATGGCTCGACCAACAACCGCCTGCGTGGCAACTTCGCCCTCAGTCTCGAAATCATGAAGGGTCTGACCCTCCGTACCGAGCTCGCCATCGGCGGCAGCTGGAAGAAGGCCAAGTACTATGAAGATTCGCCTTACGTCACCGACTTCACCCGTGGCTACAAGTACGCTACCCTCCAGAAGACCGAGACCCAGAGCCTCCGCTCCGTCACCACCCTCAACTATGAGGTACAGGGTCTGGGCAAGAACCACAGCCTCAACTTCCTGCTCGGCAACGAGGAGATCAAGGAGGACTCGGAATACAGTCAGATGGTCGGCGCCGGCTATCCATCAGACGATGTGTGGAACATGCAGCGCGTATTCGGTATGATGAACATGGGCAATACTGACAATTACGCCTCCTACAACTACTATCAGAACGTCATCAACGTTCCTACCTCGACCACTTCCTGGTTTGCACGTGCCAACTACTCACTCTTCGGCCGCTACCTCCTCACCGGTACCATCCGTGCTGATGGTTCCAGCAAGTTCGGTCCTAACAACCATTGGGGCTACTTCCCTGCCGGTGCACTTGCCTGGCGTGTCAGCGATGAGTCGTTCATGGAATCGACCAAGGACTGGATGGACAACCTCAAGCTCCGCCTCTCACTCGGCACCTCCGGCGCCGACAACATTGACTCCTCCCTCTGGCACGAGACCTGGTCTTCATCGACCACTTCCTGGAACGGTGGCACTGTCAACGTCTATGCTCCTGAAGGTCTGAAGTCTAATCCTGACCTCAAGTGGGAGACCACCATCTCACGCAATATCGGTATTGACTTCGGCTTCCTGAACCGCATCAATGGCACCTTCGACCTCTATTGGAACACCACCAAGGACCTGCTGATGCGTTCGGAGATTGACTCATCTACCGGCTATACCTATCAGTACAAGAACATGGGCCAGACCAGCAACAAGGGTTTCGAAATAGCTGTCAATGCATTGCTCGTCCAGAAGAAGAACTTCACCCTCAACTTCTCGCTGACCTATAACTTCAACAAGAACAACGTCGACGAGTTGCCCGACCATACCAATATCTATTATGGTTCGAGCGTCTTCGGTTCAGGCCAGATGCCTGGCAACGACTTCATGCTTGCCGAGGATATGCCTGTAGGTGTTGTCCAGGGCTTCAAGAAGGAAGGTTGCGGCTTCTATACCGTCGATGACTTCGATATCATCGATGGCAAGTACACGCTGAAGGCAGGCATCCCTGACATCTCAACTGCCATCACAGGCACCTGCAATCCCAACTCCGGCTTCCCACGTGCTGACGGCCAGACTGCCTTCCCCGGCATGATCCGCCTGCAGGATGTCGACGGTTCGGGCACTGTCGATAATGCCGATGTCACCAACATCGGTGAGATCATGGCAAAGCATACCGGTGGCTTCAGCTTCAGCGGCAACTACAAGAGCATTGACTTCAATGCCAACTTCACCTACCAGCTCGGTGGCAACATCTACAATGCCCAGCGCATGTCACAGCTCAATGGCGGCAAGGAGACTGGTATCGGCAAGAACAAGATGTCCTTCCTCAACGACATGTACCACCTCACCAAGATTGAGAATGGCGAACTCGTCGTCGTCACCGATCCTACCGAACTCAACAAACTCAACTCAGGTGCCAAGTACCCCGTTGCCTATATGGAGCAGAACGTCGTCTATGATGAGTTCATCGAAGATGCCTCATACCTCCGCCTGAGCAACATCTCAATAGGTTATACCCTGCCCAAGAAGTTCACCAAGAAGGCTATGATCGAGCGCTTCCGCATCTACTTCACCGCTGGCAACGTCTTCACCATCACTGGTTACAAGGGCCTTGACCCTGACGTCAACGTAGAACCTAACAAGAATGGTTCTTATCCAACCCCAGGTCTCGACTACGGTGCCTACATGCGTCCTAAGACCTTCACTCTCGGTATCAACCTTGATTTTTAATCCGTAAAAACTTTGACAATGAAAAAGATAATCTATAGCATTATGGGCCTGAGCCTGCTGATGGGCTCCACCTCATGCTCTGACTTTTTGGACACCAGCTCGCCTTCGCAGGCTGACGTGGACTTTGTCTTTGCCTCATCCGAAACCGCACAGGCAGCGCTCCAGAATGCCTACAGCACCTGGCGTTCGAGCGGCAACGTCCACTCAAATGGTGCATTCTATGACATGGTAGTAGGCAGTTCCGACACTGAGGCTCAGCCTGAGTCCTATGGTTCACAGATCAACCGTTGGGTCATCTCGAACTTCTACGGATACATTGACAACACCAAGAATCTCCGTGGTCCGGAAAACTTCCCGAACGTGTCGAACAACGGCACACTGAGCGGCACCTGGAACAACCTCTACAAGATCATTGCCCAGCTCAACACCATTATCAACAGTTTCGAGTCGGCATCCAGTTATCAGGAGATGATAGCACAGACCGGTCCGTCAGCACTGAGCCAGACTTACGGCGAAGCTATTGCATTGCGTGCCACCATCTACTTCGAGCTTAGCCGTTACTTCGGTGACGTGCCTCTGCAACTCGTGGCAGGCGAGGAAGCCAAGGAACTCACCAACCGCTCCTATACTGCCGAATATATGCTCAGAGATCTTATGAAGGTAGAACCTCTCATGTACCGTCCTGGTGAAGGCAGTCGCGACAAGTCATACATGAGCCGCACTTATGTGGACGGCCTCATTGGACGAATCGGCATGTGGGAGGCAGGTTATCAGACTCGTCGCACAGACTTAGGCGATAACTATTACACCCGGCTCGACAGCACCGTCATCACCTTCGACAAGATGTACGAGAGCAGCAAGTACAACTGCTTCTACGGCCGTCGTTCTGACTGGAAGGACATCTATACCAAGATTGAGCCTTATCTTGCCAATGCCATCGAGAATCCAGGTTCTGGCGTCGTATTCCAGGAAAATGATCCTCGCAGCACCAGCGAAAATGGTCAGGTCTACAACAATCCTTTCCAATACGTATTCCAGCAGATGATGGATCTGAAGTTTGCTGACGAGAACGTCTATGAGATCCCCGAGTCACAGGGCGTACAGACTGAGCGTCCTTACGCTTTCGGTCGTCCTTCTGATGGTGGCAAGTCTTACAACTATCCTTGCAAGACCTATGGACAGGCACGCTTCCAGCCCATCTACTATTATGATGACTTCGATCCTGATGACCTGCGTCGTGACGTCACAGTTACTGCTTTCGGTTCACGCGGCAGCGGTCAGGAGCGTCTCATTCCTTTCTCCAAGGGCTCTACAGCCAAGGCAGGTGGTTTTGCACTCAACAAATGGGATGAGAATCGTATGTCCTCTCCATACGTTGTCACCCAGCGTCAAGCAGGCATTAACTGCCCATACATGCGCTATGCTGAAATTCTGCTGATGTATGCTGAGGTAGAATGTGACCTGGGCACCAATATAGGCAAGGCAAAGGAATATCTCGCCAAGGTACATCAGCGTGCTTTCAGCTATCCCATCAACATCGAAGACTTCATTGCCAAATGTGGAGACCTGCGTCATGCCATCTACGAGGAGCGTAAGCTCGAGTTCGGCGGCGAGGGTATCCGCAAGTGGGACGTCATCCGCTCTGGTTATGTCGACGAGATTGTCACCAGTTTCAAGACCCGCACCAAGCAGATGCTCGACGATATCCAGAACAAGGGATACCATCAGTTTGACAACGGCAATGTCTTCTCGGCTTATATCTGGGTCAAGGATGTCGATCCTGCTGAATATGGCGTCAAGTACCGTCTGACCACCACTTGCACCGACAAGACCAATCCTGTACTGTGGCCAGCCTGGCGTGGACAGAATGATGACTGGTATTCTTGGGGTGTCAACTGGGGCGATCCCAACTTCAATAACCTGAAGTATGGCATCACAGCAGCTCAGGCAGCTCAGAGTGGCAAGGCTTCTGACCTCAAGACCAATGTAGCCGTCATGGGTATGTTCGAATACATTGATCCCAATAGTGAAGAGGCAAAGACACTCGAAGCCAATGGTTGGACCAAGACCGAATGGGGCTATGAAATCATCAAGAACACGCAGAACTATGATGATTACTACACCTACATCTACAATGGCTATGAGACCAAGACTCCTCCTATCTACATGTTCCCAATGCATGGTGACGTCATCAAGCAGAATCCTGAAGTGCTGATTCAGGGCTACGGCTTCCCATCCAAGTAAGCAGCTTACTCTAAATACATAAGCCTCTCGCCTAGCTTTAAGCCCAGACGAGAGGCTACATTTTTTATGAAAACAAATAGGGTGTCAAAAATTCATCGAGTTTCGTGCATCCTAAAGTTTCTTATTTTACAACGGAAATGGTGGGTCGATTAGCAATTTCCGTTCCATTTCCGGAAAATTTCAGTTCGATTCCGTTGTAAAAATGTGACGTGTTTTCATCGAGTTTCGTGTCGGAATATTTCCAGCCTGACAAAAGGAATCCCCCGACTGAATGAACAACCAAGAAAAAGTCCTGACGCGCCTCACGGAGCACCAGGACCTTTTTTACACACATACTAATATTAACCTATTCATAAAATGCGCTGCTTATGCTAACCGAGAATTGACCCTTTCGTGCTAATCGAGAATTGACCCCTT
>R14__coassemble_1311_pt1 | contig 12721 bp, 10 predicted proteins | sample R14__metabat2_high_PE_017 | metagenome-assembled genome bin R14 | reverse complement strand
TGATTAGTTAGGATTAGATCCGAAGCAGACACGTCAGGGAGAGAAGAAGCTGCCACTAATTCCTTTTCGAGATCAGGCAGTCCGACACCATAAAGAGCGGAAAATTCAGCCGTTTTGTTGATCCTGCTTATCACTTTCTGGTCCTCTCGGAAGTCGAGAGTAGGGAAGGGTACGCCTGGTTCCGTGAGCAAAATGATGATTTGTGCTTTCTCTGCAGCTTTCAGACTGCGGTCAATGCCCAATTGCTCAACCTTGTCGGTAGTGTCTCGGATGCCGGCAGTATCGATAAAACGGAAAAGGTGCCCTTCTATCTGAAACGTGTCTTCTATGAGATCTCGCGTAGTGCCTTGAACATCACTGACGATTGCACGGTCATCACGAAGGAGAGCATTGAGCAATGTAGATTTGCCGACATTGGGTGCTCCAATGATAGCTACAGGGATGCCATTACGGATCGCTTGCCCTGTTCGGAAGGTGTCAGAAAGACGAACGACTTCACGATCGATATCGGTAGCAATCTTTCGAAGCTCGGTACGATCTGCAAATTCCACGTCTTCTTCGCCGAAGTCAAGTTCAAGCTCCAATAAGGTCGAAAGGCGGAGCAGCTGGTCGTGCAGTTCATCAAGTTTGCGGCTGAAAGATCCTTTCATCTGATTCAGGGCTAATCGATGAGAAGCCGCATTCTGTGCAGAAATAAGGTCTGCTACAGCTTCTGCCTGACTCAAATCCATGCGACCATTGGCAAAAGCTCGACGAGTGAATTCGCCTGGTTCTGCAAGGCGAACCCTATGACCCGTCCAAGATTGCATTTGATCAATCATAGAGAGAAGACGAAGCAGTTCCTGTTGAATATAAACAGAACCATGGCACGATATTTCGACCACATCTTCACCCGTAAAACTATGAGGTGCACGGAACAATGAAACCACGACTTCGTCCAAAACTGATTCCTCCGACGAGTTATTAAGCTCCTTAGGCACAATAATCTGTCCAAAAGTAAGGGTATGGGTAGATCGAGAGTCAAGCTTATGCGAAGGATCGAAAGGCGAGAAAATACATGAAGCAACCTCAATCGCATCAGTTCCACTAATACGAATGACAGCTATGCCTCCTATTCCGGGAGGCGTCGAAATGGCGAAGATTGTATCAAACATACATTATATAACAAACGACCACCCATGCGACTGATAGGCGATGAGTGGTTATAAGTGATTACAAATCAGGATTGCACATCGGTGAAATCAGTGACCTCACCATCGGAATCGTCGTAGCGCTTGGGATGTTGCTCGGTAGGAGAGAAGTCAATGTCAGCATCCTGATGCAGATTATCGAAATTGCTCTCGCCGGTGAAAGGATTGACAACTTCTTGTTTTTCTCTGCGGAAAAGGTTCAGGAAGGACTGCCACAACCAACGAGAACCATACTTAATCGCAAGCAGTCCATTGCCAGCCATATTGAGCGCCTTGGCAATAATGGCGATGATGATTACCAAAGCCAATATAAACAAGAGGGGAAGACAGCCGAAAAGGTACACTTATGAAAGTTGGAAATTAAAAGTTAATTTTTAGAAGATTAGCGGAGTGAGGCTTATAAGGCAAAAACATTACAGCCTCATTAATTCCTTAAGCACTTACTGTCAATAACACTCAGGATGATGTAAAGCAGAATGATTGCAGCAGGCGAAGCGCAGAACCATTGGAATCCAAGGCAAAGGCTGACGATTAGGATGACTGCCGTAAGGCCAAGGAAGATGTAGCGAGCCTTATTTTCGGCAAAGCCATTATGACCAGGCTTGAGTTTCAGACTGAACATCGGCAGTTCGCATATGAGGAGATAACTCATTAAAAGAACAAGAGCCGACCAACAATAACCTAGTACAGAAACATACTCTCTACATAAAACCTCTGCAATCGAAGGAATCTGGAAAAATTGGCTGATACCAATCCAGAAAATGGCATTGGCAGGAGTAGGAAGGCCTATGAACGAGAGGTGCTGACGTTCATCACAGTTGAACTTCGCAAGTCGAAGTGCGGAGAATGCTGCCATAAGCATGGCAACAAAAAGCAGGGAATATTTGTGGAATCCAATGGTATCATCGGGAGATGCTATAGAGCAGATTGTCTGACTGACCTGAAAGGCCAGCACCGAAGGAGCCACACCGAAAGAGACAATGTCAGCCAGCGAATCCAGTTCCTTGCCGATAGGACCCGAAATACCAAGAGCACGTGCTGTCATGCCATCAAAGAAATCAAAGACTGCACCACCAATGATAAATAGAGCAGCAATGCCTAAATCGCCTTGCAAACCAAAGGCTATTGCCATGCAGCCGCAAAGGACATTGCAGCAAGTGATGATATTGGGAAGATTGATTAATTTCACAATTTGACAATTTTAGAATTTGACGATTCATCGAAATGGAAATCTGACACTGCTAAACCATAGAGCAAATGTCAAAATATCCAATCCGGATAATTAAATATGAGCAATGGCTGTTGTGTTGCCACGCACAGGCTGGTTCATCTTGACCAAGATCTCGGTATCAAGCGGTAGGAAGAGGTCAATGCGTGAGCCGAACTTGATGAAACCGAGTTCTCCATCCACTTCAGACCGTTCGCCGGCCTCCAGATAGGTGACAATGCGACGGGCCACGGCACCAGCTACCTGGCGCATCATGATGGTGGGACCAGCATCAGACTTAATGACGATAGTGGAGCGTTCATTCTCATTGCTTGCCTTTGGGAGGTAGGCTTTCTTGAATCTGCCATCCTCATGCTCACTTACCAGACACTGACCGGCGCAAGGCGTCCACTGGGCATGCACATTGGTCACGCTCATAAATATGGAAATCATGATTCGCTTGTCCTTGAAATAGTCCGGCTCAGTCACTTCCTCAATGCAGACAATGGTTCCATCACTGGGCGCAATGACATCATGCACCATGTCACCCTTATAATGGCGCTCTGGATAGCGGAAGAAATTGACAGTAACGCCAAAGAAAAAAGCCAACGGCGCCATCAGAAGGATCCAGATCCAATGGGGCGCTTCATAGACATACAGAGTGATGGCGACAAGGACAATGAACGCAAAGAACGTCAGGAGCGTTGTCGTGCCCTCTTTATGCATTTTCTTGGTCTTCATATATGTATTTTGGTGCAAATTCGTTAATATTTCGCGGCAAAATTACATTTTTTTTGCTAATATTCCAAATTTTTCGGAAAAAAATTGTATCTTTGCACCCGCAAAACCCAATTTTTGGCTATTATAATATACATAAATGAGAAGAAACAATGGAAATCGTGGCCCACGTCAACCCAAACCTGACCACATCGAGCAATACATCATCGACGAGCCTACACAACTGCTCGCATTCATGTATGAGCGACTGTCACCACGCAGCCGCAGTGAAATCAAGAGTTACCTCGTACATGGCAACGTGCTGCATAACGGACAGCCTACTACGCAGTTTGACGAGCAACTCCAGCATGGTGATGAAGTAGTGATCAACTTCACCCGACCTTACCCTAAGATTACGAACCATCAGGTCAGAGTAATCTGGGAGGACCAGGACCTCATCGTTATAGAGAAACAGTCAGGTCTCTTGACCGTGCCCTCAGCAGGGCGTGACAAACGCGAAAAAACAGCTCAAAGTCTCGTTGATGACTACGTCTATGCTGAAGATGGGCGTTCGCATGCTTATGTCTGTCACCGACTGGATCAGTTCACCTCGGGCATCCTCATTTTTGCGAAGAACAGTCAAGTGCAACAAATCTTGAGAGATGCATGGACGACCTATGTAGTGGAACGCCGCTATATGGCCATCTGCGAAGGTCATCCCGAAAAAGAAGAGGGAGAAGTGCGTAGCTACCTTGCAGAAAATGCAGCAATGAAGGTCTATTCGACCAACGACCCGGAGAAGGGCAAGCTATCCGTTACCCGTTACAAAGTACTGAAGTCCAATCCCAGCTACTCAATGGTAGATATCCAACTGCTGACCGGCAGGAAGAACCAGATTCGCGTACACATGAGTGACCTCGGATGTCCAATAGCAGGTGACAAGAAGTATGGTGCACAGTCCAATCCCTGCGGTCGCTTGATGCTGCACAACTACGTTCTGCAGTTCATTCATCCCGTAACGAGGGAGAACCTCCGTTTCGAACTTCCCCTTCCTAACAATTTCAAGGTGTGAGCAGGAAAGAAGTCCGAGAGCCAGGCATAGGACTTTCGTTGATACCGGTGGTTGTGATGGTAGGCTTACTGAGCTACTGTGTCACCATCTATGGTGACGGTATGCTCTCAGGACCCTCACAGCTGGTACTTACGCTGGCTACAGGCCTTGCTGTAGCAATTGCGATGCTCTGTTGCGGTCGCAACTGGGACGAACTGGAGAAGGCGATGGTGCATGGCATCGGTCGTACGATGCCAGCCAATCTTATTCTCCTGATGGTGGGTGGACTCTGTGGCACGTGGATGCATTCTGGAATCATCCCCACCATGATTTACTACGGACTAGAAGTCATCTCCGCCCAATGGCTGCTGCTCACTGCCTGTGTGATTTGTGCCTTGGTCAGTCTCTGCATAGGCAGCAGTTGGACGACCATCGCCACAGTAGGCATAGGACTGATCGGCGTGGGTCGCACCTTGGGTTTGGATGACTGCTGGGTGGCAGGAGCCATCATCTCAGGTGCCTATTTCGGTGACAAGATGTCGCCACTCAGCGAGACCACGAACCTTGCCTCCAGCATATCCGATGTGCCGCTCTTCACTCACATCCGCAACATGCTCCACACAACGGTCCCCAGTCTCCTGATAACCCTGATCATCTATACTGTAGCAGGACTGATGAGCGGGGCTGCAGAGCATGCTGAAAGTGGAGAAACCGCTCGAATCATGCAGCAGCAACTGGATGCAACCTTCTGCATCTCACCCTGGCTCCTGCTGATACCGCTGGGCGTTTTCTACCTTATCTATAAAGGTATGTCGGCAACAATGGTACTATTTCTGGGCATGATAACCGGTGGAGTGATTGTCTGTTTTACCCAAGGATTCGACTTCTCGCTGGCTTGTGCCTTCGGTGAGGTCGGCTACACTACAGGGTATGATTCAGTAGATTCCTTGACCAGCACCCGGGGCATGGGCGGCATGCTCTATACCATCTGGCTCATCATCTCTTCGATGTGCTTCGGCGGTGTCATGGAGCGAAGCGGAATGCTCGATGCCATCACGCGAGGATTGCTGAAGATTATGAAGGGACGATTCACGGCAGTATTGACCACTGGATTGTCGAGCCTGTTCCTCAACACGACGACCTGTGATCAATGTCTTGCCATCATTCTGCCCAGTCGAATGTATGGAAGCGCCTTTACCCAACTCCGTCTACCACGCAAGCTCATGAGCCGCACCCTCGAGGACTGCGGTACAGTTACCTCGGTATTGATTCCCTGGAACTCGTGCGGCATGACGCAATCGATGGTTCTGGGCGTGACGACTTTGGCTTATGCCCCATTTGCCTTCTTCTGCTGGCTGTCGCCCTTGATGACCCTGCTGGTGGCAGCCTTGCCACACAAGGCAGAAGTAGAGGAGGAGCAATCAGAAGAAGCAGAACTGGATGCCTATGCCTAAAGCAAGGATGTCTGCCAACCCGATCGATTGGCTTCGAAAATAAGAAACGACAGCCAGGTCGTAGGTGGAGAGGTCATAATAGACCGACAGCCTGCGGCCTGGGCTATTTTTTGTCATGTGCCATGAAAGTCTCGACCCAAGGCTAAGATGAAATCTAAGCTTGGTCGAAAAATTATAATAATCGACCCAAGGATCAGTGTACCAGAACTCTCCGCTGAATACGCTGTTGGCGGCAAACCCGATTATAGCAGGTTCGACCATGAAACGAGAGGTGATAATATGGGATGGGATATAGACCTCTTTAAGGGTGCCACAGAAATAGTTATCTGACATTACCTCCTTGGGAAGGAATCCCAGCAGCAGTTGCGTCTCCCAGTTATGGCGTCGTCCGTATTGCCAGGTAGGGCCCAATGAAAGGAATCCGATATTGCCGGCATATTGCAGCGTAACTGCTTCCGGGACAATGCTCCTCCAGGTAAATTTCTTTTGTCCTAAGGCAAGAGACGGAGCAATCAGCAGAAGCGCCATAACCATCAGGCCCATGCTACCGTGACACCGACGCTCAGAAAGCATGTGATTCGAAACCATAGCCAATGGGGAATATTGTGAACACATAGAGTTCACGTTTGTTAATAGAAGGAACCGTATAGAAGAGCGTGCTGTCAGACAAAGGTCGAAGCAACTGGTGAGAATGCGTATGCCCGTTGAGACAGAAACCATTAAGACGTGTGCAAAGCATTTCATGACGATCATCCTCGCTCACGGTAGGGGAGAGGCGGGTGATGAGTGTATCTGTCAGCAAGGGGTCATTCTGAGTCAGGCCAGGAAACTGATGCAGGTAGTCTGCAAAGGGGATAGCCTCATTGTTGTTGAACTGTTCGTCTCCCGGACGGTCGTGCATCATGACGATGGTATGTGTGATGCTGTCAGGATGTTGGACATTCAGATTCGAGACTGTCAGCAAGTCCTCACGGATAAAGGAGAAGTCCGGGACCGACTCCGAATAGTCCACGTCGCGCGAAACCGTATTCAGTACAAGCAGATGGAGATGACCGACATTGAGCGAATAATTGTATGCGCCATAGATACGGCGGTAGTTCTCTTCGCCAAGTCCCAGGAAGTCATGATTGCCAATCACCGTCAACCAGGGTTTATTGAGGGCAGTCAGCTCTTCTGTCATCCAGACATATTCGTCTGTAGCGCCGAAGTCAGTCAAGTCTCCCCCATGAAGCACCAAGTCAATGTCTGAGCGATCATTGATCCAGGCTACTGCCTCACGTGTGTCATCATAACGACGTTGCGTGTCACTTATGAAGGCTATTCGCAACGTATCGCGACACGACAAGGTCTGCTGTATGCGATCGATGTTCTGCTGAGTGAGGTCTGTGTCACAACCTTCTGCATCCTGATACGGATGGTACTTCACCAGTTCACAACTGGCGAAAAGCAGAGACATCAACAGGCAGGCTACAAAAGATTTCATGGGGCAAATATACTCAAAATTTCATTAAAATTGATCAATATCGAACCAAAAAATGCCCGAAAAAGATTAATTTGACTAATTTTTGCACAAAATTATAGATAAAGATGAGGAAATTTGACAGAAAATCGTTATCTTTGCAGCGCAATAAAGGCTGCGAAGAATGAAAAGATATATCAAAGAATACTGGCCATACGTGATCGCGCTGCTTCCGGTGCTGTTCCTGCGGGACTTCTCGCCGGCCAGTGAACTGCGGTATGTCAGCCTGGCGACGGAGATGATCAACAACGGCCACTTCTTCTGCCTGACCTGGCAGGGCGAAAACTATTACTACGAGATGCCACTCTACGTCTGGCTCATCGCCCTTTTGAAGGTAGTGTTCCGGCATCATTACATGGTGACCATTGCTGGCCTGTTCTCACTGATACCATCACTGTGCATCCTGGCGGTGATGAACCGGTGGGTCGAGCGCTTCGACACAAAGAGTTTCCGTCTGATAGATGGCAGTCAGTCACGCATGCTGGCCTCAATCATGCTGTTCACCTGCGGCATGCAATTGCCGATGTCGTTCTTCGTGAGTCCGGATGTCTTGTTCTCGTTGTGGATTGTGCTCGCTCTCTACACCTTCTGGCGCATCATCAGCCAACAGGGAGCTTATGGACCGTCGCCTGACCGCAAGATCCGACACAGACTGCAGTGGCACTTCGGCATCTACGTCTTTCTTGCCATGTTCACACGAGGTCCCCTCGGTCTCGTGATTCCATTCTTCAGCACCATCATCTATCTGCTTTGGTCCGGACGCTACAAGCTATGGACGCTTGTATGGAACTGGCGGGCATGGTTTGTGATTCTGACGTGCGTTGGTCTCTGGTTCTATTGCACCTACCTGGAAGGGGGCGCAGAATGGATCCGGCAGATGATGCTTCGGCACCCGCTGCAGTTGCTTCTCGACGCGCCTTATCACGATCAACCTTGGTACTATTATCTGATTTCGATTTGGGGAGTCAGTCTTCCTTGGGGACCGGTTTGTATTGTGGTGCTTATCATCTCGCTCATTCGGCGCGTTCATCACAAAGTGTTCAGATGGAGCAAACCCTTTGAGACCTCGTTGCAGAACTTCTTTGTGACCACCTTTCTAGTCACCCTTGTTTACTTCTCACTACGAAGCTTCAAGCTGGATGTCAACATCCTGCCAGCCTATCCATTCCTGGTCTACGCGGGAGTGATGCAGCTGGAGCAGTGGCGTTGGCCAGTCAGATGGAACTGGCGGATCATTTGGATCTGCCGCTTGATGCTTGTCACTGTCTTCATTGGCGGTTGCCTGTGTCCATGGCTCAATCTTGAGACGGGATGCTATGGCAGAATCTGTTACCATGCCAACCGCTTTGCCCGCGAATTAGGGACGGAGGATACCTACGTCTACCACATGCGTCGTGTCAAGGGCATGGATGCCTACCTGCATCATGATCCCATCGAGGCAAGCGCTGAGGACATTGCAGAAGGCAAGCTCAGCAACACGCTGCTCATCATGAAGGAATATCGCCTGGAGAGCCTTCGCAACGAACTCACCGAAATGGGAGTGCCACAGGAGAAGCAGGGCGAAGTCATTGACGAATTGGGCGCCTACGTTATTCTGCACTTCAAATAGAGAGAGGGCAGACGATATCGAGGGGCTTGCCCGTCACAGGATGCTCCAGGTGGATGCTTTCGGCATGAAGCATTAGCCGTGGAGCATTTGTTGTTTCTGAATCCAGTATATCGTAGAGCCTGTCCCCGGCTAAGGAGTTGTCAAGTCCGAGCGGTGATGCACAATGCACACGCAATTGGTGTGTCCTTCCTGTGAGAGGATAGAGAGCTACAAGGTCGTGGTCTATCAATTCGTAATAAGTAGCTGCATGTTTGCCGAACTGATAATCCACCACCTGACGTGGTCTGTCGTCCGGATTGACGGTGAGAGGCAGGTCGATGATGCCGCAACGGCTTCTCAAGGGATGTTTCAACCTCGCCAGATAGCGTTTCTGCAGAGACTTTTCTTCGAACTGACGTTGCAGAAGCGTGTAGGTCTGTTGATCCTTCGCTGCAAGCAGGATGCCGCTCGTAGCCTGATCCAGTCGATGTACGAGCATCGGCCCTTTCACATTCGAGTACATTTCATGCAGCAAGGTTTCGACATTAGGCAATGTCAGGTCCTTGCCAGGAACACTCAGCAATCCCTCGGGCTTGTAGACAGCAAGCATATATTGATCCTCATAGAGTATCACGAGCGAGGGTGTCACATTTTCCCTTATCAAAGACTCGGAGCCTTCATTTGTCTCTCGCGAAGGCAATTGAACAGAAAGTATCGGGGAACATTTCTCGATGCATGATGGATAGAAATGCCCATGAATACGATGATATCGAGCAGGAGACCTTCCATACCAGAACTCGCCTAACTCCAAAGGCTCCCAATGGTGCTGATAGGCAAATTGCAGCAGGCGAGGGGCAGCACATTCTCCCGCTCCACCCGGTGGCATGCCACGTCTCGCATCAGCAAAGATATGGATGATGTTTCGGTAATTCCCGGAGGAATCAAGGATATCGAAATGAGAGAAGATCTCCATTTGCAACGCGATGCTCAACGCACGGCGTTTGTTTTTGAGGTCATTGATTTGCAGTTGAATCCGTCTAGCAGCTACCTTGTCTCGCTTTGGATCCAATGCTTTGTGTTGTACAACCAACTGGTCAATGTTCTGGTTGAGTTGCGATATCTCAGCATCCTTGGTCAGATAGAAGTCATCTGGACGTTGCAGGTCATAAATGGGAGGGACAAAGTAGCCATCTTCATCCATCAAGCCATTGACCACTCCGCTATATGCGACAAGGTAATATATATTATTTAAATAATGTATCGCAGCACAAGTGTCCGCGTTGGGCAGAGGACGAACGATCAGGACTCCAAGCATCTTGCCTTGAGCAAACAGTTGGTCCAGTTCGGACCGCAGACTTAGTCGTAAAAGCACATCATCCGCAGCCTGACGCAAAGCAGACTGCGGATGATGATAGTATGGATTGCCTACGGACATTACTCCTGGTTGCCGTTGTTGTTGTCACGACGAGGACGATCCTCACGGCGAGGACGGTCGTCACGGCGCTGACGGTCACCGAAAGCCTCACGGAAAGGATTGTTGCCATTGTCACGACGTGGACGCTCCTGGCGGTCCTCGCGACGTGGACGGTCGCTACGCTCCTCACGACGAGGACGTGACTCGGGCTCTACATAACCCTCGGGTTTCTCCTTCAGTGCCTTGGCAGAGAGACGATACTTGCCGGTCTTCTTGTCGATCTCAAGCAGCTTGACGGTGAGGATGTCGCCCTCCTTGATACCGGTCTCCTCCATGGTCTCGAAGCGCTTCCAGTCAATCTCGGAGATGTGAAGCAGGCCATCCTTGCCGGGCATGAACTCGACAAAGGCGCCGAACGACTGAATGTTCTTGACAGGACCGGTGTAAATCTCGCCCTCCTCAGGGATGGCAACGATTGCCTTGATCTTGGCTACGGCAGCATCGATGCTTGCCTTGTTTGCAGACGATACAGCCACGTGACCCTTGCCGTCGCTCTCGTCGATCGAGACGACTGCACCAGTCTCCTCCTGGATACCCTGAATGATCTTGCCACCAGGACCAATGACGGCACCGATGAACTCCTTGTCGATATCGAAGGCAACCATACGGGGAGCATGAGGCTTGAGGTCCTCACGAGCCTCTGGCTGTGCCTGGAGCATGCATGAGAGGATATGAGCACGACCCTCCTTGGCTTGGAGCAGCGCCTTCTCAAGGATCTCGTAGGAGAGACCATTGCACTTGATATCCATCTGGGTGGCAGTGATACCCTTCTCGGTACCGGTGACCTTGAAGTCCATATCGCCCAGGTGATCCTCATCACCGAGGATGTCTGAGAGGACAGCGTACTTAGGACCGTTCTCATCCTTGATCAGACCCATGGCGATACCGCTGACAGGACGAATCATCTGGATGCCGGCGTCGCGCATGGCGAGAGTTGCACCACAGGTCGAAGCCATTGACGAGGAACCATTCGACTCGAGGATGTCACTGACGACACGTACAGTGTAGGGGAAGTCCTTTGGAATCATACCCTTCACGGCACGCCATGCCAGATGGCCGTGACCGATTTCACGACGGCCTACGCCACGCTGAGCCTTGGCTTCGCCCGTTGAGAATGGAGGGAAGTTATAGTGGAGCAGGAACTTGTCGTAATCACGACGCAGAACGTCATCGACCATCTTCTCGTCCTCCTTGGTGCCGAGAGTGCAGGTAACGAGGGCCTGGGTCTCACCACGGGTGAAGATAGCTGAACCGTGAGGGCCTGGGATGTAGTCAGGCTCGATCCAGATAGGACGTACTTCGTTGAGTGCACGGCCATCGAGACGAGTGCCCTCGTCGAGTACGCAGCGGCGCATAGCCTCGCGCTCCACGTCATGGAAGTAACGAGCTACCATGCCGAGCACCTCCTCGTCCTCCTGCTTCTCGGCAGGGAGCGAAGCGATGAAGTTGGTCTGAACCTCCTCGAAGGCAGCCTCACGCTCGTGCTTGTTCTTGTTGCCGCTCTTGGCGATGTCGTAGCAGGGCTGGTAGCAGAAGTCATGGCACTGCTGCTTAAGCTCTTCGTCGTTGGTCTCATGGCAATACTCCATGACGGGCTTGCCTACAGCCTCCATCAGTTCCTTCTGCACCTGGCAGTGTACCTTGATAGCCTCGTGGGCGGCCTTGAGAGCGCCGAGCATGTCCTGCTCGCTTGCCTCCTCCATCTCGCCTTCGACCATCATGATGTTGTCGTAGGTGGCACCGACCATGAGGTCCATGTCAGCCTCCTTCATCTGCTCGAAGGTAGGATCGATTACGTACTGGCCGTTGATACGGACCACGCGAACCTCAGAGATGGGGCCTTCGAAAGGAATGCCACTGACAGCCATGGCAGCCGAAGCAGCCAGACCTGCGAGTGCATCGGGCTGGTTCTCCTTGTCGGAGCTATAGAGAGTAACGTTGACGAAAGTCTCAGCATGATAGTTGCCAGGGAAGAGGGGACGGAGGCAACGGTCGATAAGACGTGAAGTGAGGATCTCGTAGTCGCTTGCCTTGCCTTCACGCTTGGTGAAGCCACCGGGGAAACGACCTGCAGAAGCATACTTCTCTTTGTACTCCACAGTCAGGGGCATGAAGTCGGTACCTGGAGTAACGGTACGCGCTGTACAAACGGTGGCCAGCAGCATAGTGCCACCCATGCGAAGCTCTACGGCGCCATCGGCCTGCTTCGCTACCTTACCCGTCTCAAGAGTGATGGTACGTCCATCGCTCAGGGTAATGGTCTTCTTGATTGGATTGACCAAATTGTTTACCATAATGTTTTTTATCTCGTGTTATTCGTTGACCAAATAAGTTGATTTCGGAGCCAAAACTCACACAAATCGGGCGCAAAATTACGAAAAATCTTCGAAAGTATCAAATTTTTAAGGTAAAAAAATCAAAAAAACTGAATTTTTAGTCAAAATACTTGCATTTTCTAAATAAATCACCTATCTTTGCGCCGCGAAAATGGGGAAATAGGTACTTTTGGGTACTCGTTTAT
>R14__coassemble_1299_pt1 | contig 12821 bp, 7 predicted proteins | sample R14__metabat2_high_PE_017 | metagenome-assembled genome bin R14 | reverse complement strand
TTGGGGTCCTCGTCAAGGAGGGTAAGCTGTTCAGCGTCGTCAGCAACAGTCTCATTGGTGGTGTCGGGAGAATCATCGAGCTGGTAGATGAACCAACCGAGGGCGACGATGCAGAGGACAATCAAAGCGACCAGAAAGCGAATGAGCGACTGGTTGTGACGCTCGGGACGGCTGACAGGAGTCGTGTGCTTGTCACGGGAAGTAGTGGCATCAGAAGACAAGGAAGCGGCGACAGGAGCTGCTTCGGAATCTTCTTTGGCAACGGAAGCCACAGGAGCCTCGGCGGCCACAGGAGCCACAGGAGCCTCGGCAGAAACAGGAGCATCAGGAGCCTCGGCGGCAACAGGAACTGCAACGGCGGCAGGAGCCACTTCAGCAACGGCAACAGCAGGCGCGACAGCCTCTGCGGCATCATCTTCGTCCACGGCTTCAGCATTATCCTCAGCAGATGCCACAGCGACGTCAGCGACCGCAGCATTCGAAGATTTGATGGCGACAGGCTCGAAGCAATTGAAGGGGGCATTGACCGCCTCACGCATGGCATCGTCGGGCGTGTAGGCGACGCGGGGAAGCCCCTGGTGAGAGGCGACGACATGGAAGGTGCCGAGGCCATGGACCTCGACCTCCTCTCCGCGATCCAAGGCACCATAGATCACCTGCGAGAGCGCCGAGATGAAGGACGCCGACTCATCGACCGGCACATGGGCATGCTCCGCCAACTGCCGCTCGAGGAGCGCTGCCTGCTCGGCATCCTCTTCGGCCTGCATGCGGTAGCTGATGCGCGGCGGACAGAGCGTCTGCTGACCCGTGGCAGGGTCCTCCTGGATATATTCGGGATGCTTGTGCGAAGTGAACGTGCCCAGCCCGGGGACGGTGACCGGGACCTGCTCCACCCCCGCCTGCGACATCAGCCGACAGAGGGCATTGAGCAACATCGAACACTGCGAGTGATCGAGCTGGCACATCTTTTGCACAGAGTTTATAAAGTCCTTATGTGTCATATTTTCTGAAAGATTTGGTGTGCAAAAATAATGATTTTATTCGAAAGTAGGCACATTTTTGGTCAATAATTGTGAAATATTTGCAAAAAATAGCGGAAATATCAGATTTTTTCCTTATTTTTGCACCAAATTGTGCGACAATTTGTCCGAAAGACGTAGAATATTTAACCGAAATGATGAACAATAGATTCAATCAGCGTGTGAAGCAGATCCTGCAGTACAGCCAGCAGGAGGCCGAACGCTTCCACAGCCCGGAGATCAAGACCGAGCACGTGATGCTGGGCATCCTGAAGGATGGCCACGGACGTGCCGTAGAGGCTCTGAACCGACTGGGTGTGGACGTGACCCGCCTGCGCATGAACATCGAACAGAGCATCTACAGCACCACCAGCGACAACTTCGACTCCGTGCCGAACACCGACGGTGGCGCCACCGACACCCTGGACGAGAGCGAGCAGCACCTGACCCGCGACTGCGACCGCACGCTCAAGCTGAGCCAACTGGAGGCTCGAATGATGAAGGAACAGGCCATTGCCCCTGAGCACATCGTGCTCGCCATGCTCAAGGACGAACGCAGCGTGGTAAGCCAGATTCTGATGCAATACAGCGTCGACTACAACACCTATTATAAAGAGGTGGCAGAGATGGAGAACATCGACCCCAGCGAGCAGAACAATGCCCGCGCCCACGGCCTCGCCAAGCCCGACAGCCGCGACCAGCAGCAGGAAGCCCCTCCGGAGCAGCCCGACCGCGTGGACGAAGAGGACATCTTCAGCGAAAGCTTCGACAGCGACGATGACGACGATGACGACGACAGCCCCCTGGGCAATCAGAAGGCGCGCACCCAGCGTCAGCAGGGTCAGCAGGCCGACGCCAGCAGCACGCCCGCCCTGGACAAGTTCGGCTTCGACCTCACCAAGGCTGCCCAGGAGGGCAAGCTTGACCCCGTGGTGGGCCGTCAGGACGAGATAGAGCGACTGACCCAGATCTTGTCGCGCCGCAAGAAGAACAACCCCATCCTGATAGGCGAGCCCGGCGTGGGCAAGAGCGCCATCGTGGAGGGACTGGCGCAACGCATCATCGACCGCAAGGTGTCGTGGCTGCTGCTCGACAAGCGCGTCATCTCGCTCGACATGGCAGGCCTCGTCGCCGGCACCAAGTACCGCGGCCAGTTCGAGGAGCGCCTGAAGGCGGTGATCCGTGAACTGGAGCAGAACAAGGACATCATCCTCTACATCGACGAGATCCACACCATGGTGGGTGCCGGCAATGCCCAGGGCTCGATGGATGCCGCCAACATGCTGAAGCCTGCCCTCTCGCGCGGCGAGATCCAGTGCATCGGTTCGACGACCATCGACGAGTACCGCAAGACCATCGAGAAGGACGGAGCCCTGGAGCGTCGCTTCCAGAAGGTGATGGTGGAGCCCACTTCGGCCGAGGACACCCTCGCCATCCTGCGCAACATCCGCGACCGCTACGAGGAGCACCACAACGTGACCTACACCGACGAGGCGCTGGAGGCATGCGTACGGCTCACCGACCGATACGTGACCGACCGCAACTTCCCCGACAAGGCCATCGATGCCCTCGACGAGGCTGGCTCGCGCATGCACCTCTACAGCCAGAACCAGCCCGAAATCTTCGCCGAACTGGAGGCTAAGATCGAGGAGACCAAGCGGCAGAAGGAGGAGGCCATCATCAGCCAGACCTTCGAGATAGCCGCCACCTGCCGCGACCGCCAGCGCACACTGGAGCATCAGCTCAAGGAGGCTCGCCAGAAGTGGACCGACGAACAGAAGCAGAACCGCACCGAGGTCAATGCCGACGTCATTGCCGAATGCGTCGCCAAGATGACGGGCATCCCCGTGCAGAAGGTGGCAGCCAGTGAAGGCCAGAAGCTCCTGGCGCTGAGGGGCGTGCTGGAGTCGAAGGTCATCGGACAGGACAAGGCCATCGAGAAGGTGGTGCGCGCCATCCAGCGCAACCGCATCGGCCTGAAGGACCCCCAGAAGCCCATCGGCACCTTCCTCTTCCTCGGTCCCACCGGCGTGGGCAAGACCTACCTGGCTAAGAAGCTTGCCGAGGAGATGTTCTCGTCGAAGGACAGCCTCATCCGCGTGGATATGAGCGAGTTCATGGAGAAGTACAGCGTGTCGCGCCTCATCGGAGCGCCTCCCGGATACGTCGGCTACGACGAGGGCGGTCAGCTGACCGAGCGCGTGCGCCGTCACCCCTACTCCGTCGTGCTCTTCGACGAAATCGAGAAGGCGCACCCCGACGTCTTCAACCTGATGCTCCAGATCTTCGACGAGGGACATCTGACCGACTCGCTGGGCCGCAGGGTGTCGTTCAAGAACACCATCCTCATCCTCACTTCGAACGTCGGCAGCCGCCAGCTGAAGGACTTCGGTTCGGGCATCGGCTTCTCGGCGCGCACCGACGAGCAGGAGAACGAGGCAGCGCAGGGTGTCATCATGAAGGCGCTCCAGAAGACCTTCGCACCGGAGTTCATCAACCGCATCGACGACATCATCCAGTTCAGTCAGCTCGGCAAGGCGGACATCCGCCGCATCGTTGACCTCGAACTCAAGGGCGTGGTGGGCCGACTGGAGGCAATGGGCTTCGAGGTGACCGTGACCGATGCTGCCAAGGACTTCCTCGGCGAGAAGGGCTACGACAAGCAGTACGGCGCCCGTCCGCTGAAGCGTGCCGTGCAGCAGTACGTCGAGGACATGCTCTGCGAAGAGATCCTGGCACATCAGGACGAGCACCACGTACACGTCACCATCGACAAGGACCCCGACAAGGAGGCCACCCGCGCCATCTTCGAGAAGGCCGAGGCTTAAGTCCCCCGGAAAGAAACACACCCCTATGAACAGACACATTACCTTAATAGCCCTGATGGCAGCTACGGACGCCACTGCCAGCCATGCCCAGAGCGTGGTGTTCAACGAAGTGTGCGCTGCGAACATAGATCAATGGGTCGACCCATCCTTCAATTACGGGGGATGGGTTGAACTGTATAACCCCTCTTCGCAAGCGGTCGACGTCACCGGATGGTATCTGAGCGACGACGCGTCGCGACCGCTGAAGGCACGCATCAATCAGACCATGTCAGTGCCGGCTGGCGGCTACGTGACCCTCTGGATGGACCATTACCACAAGAAGTACGGCGCCAAGATGCTCGACATGAAGCTCGATGCCGATGGCGGCACACTCTATCTCAGCGATGCGAACGGCCAGTTGGTGACCAGCCTCGAGTACCCCGTCGCCGTGGCTCGCTGCTCGTGGGCGAGGGTTTGTGACAGTTGTGACAGTTGTGACAGTTGGAATTACTGCTCTGCCCCCACTCCAGACCAGACCAATGCCGGTGCTCCCATGGCTGACCTTCGGCTGGAGGCTCCCCTCGTAGAGGGCGAGTCGCAGCTCTTCGCATCAGGTACGATGGAATATACCGTGCAGATACCCGAGGGCTGCACCCTGCGCTACACCACCGACGGCAGCGCCCCCACATTGAGCAATGGCTACACTTCGCTCAATGGCAAGCTGACCGCTTCATCCACCCGGATGTTCCGCTTCCGCCTGTTCCGCGACGGCTATCTGCCCAGCCCCGTGGTGACCCGCATCGCGCTGCGCAGCAGCTACGACATCGACCTGCCCATCCTCTCGGTCACCGGCACGCAGTCCGACTTCTACGGCGACTCGATGGGCATCTTCGTGCAAGGCAAGAACGGCCGTCCCGGCAACGGACAGTCGGGCAAATGCAACTGGAACATGGACTGGGAGCGACCCGCCGCATTCTCCTATTTCACCGCCGACGGCGAGGAGGTGCTCAACCAGGAGGTGGGCATCGAGCGATGCGGCGGCTGGAGCCGTGCCTGGTCGCCCAGTTCGTTCAAAGTCAAGGCGGGCAAGGAGTACGAGGGGCAGAATTCGTTGCCCTACCCCTTCTTCGCAGAGAAACCATACCTCAAGCACAAGGCACTGCAGGTGCGCAACGGCGGCAACGACAACGGCTGCCGCATCAAGGATGCCGCCCTGCAGCAGATCGTGGCACGTTCGGGCATCGACATTGACTATCAGGCCTATCAGCCCGTGGCGCACTTCGTCAACGGCGTCTGGAAGGGCGCCATCAACCTGCGCGAGCCCAACAACAAGCACTTCGTCCTCGCCAACTACGGCTGGGATGACGACGAGATAGACCAGTTCGAGATGTCGCCCGACTCGGGCTACTGCCAGAAGTGCGGCACCAAGGAGGCACTGGACCAGCTGCTCACCCTCTCGAAGAGCGTGGGCTCGCAGCCCGAGGCCTACGAGCAGGTCAAGCAGCTGCTCGACCTCGACGAGTACTGCAACCACATGGCCATCGAGTTCTATCTGCGCAATACCGATTGGCCCCAGAACAACCTCAAGGGCTGGCGCGAACACGCGAACGGCCGCTTCCGCTTCGTCCTCTACGACCTCGACGGCTTCGACTGGACCACGGGCTCGCCCTTCACCACCTTCGCCGGCAAGCAGACCCACACCTTCGACCGACTCTACGACTCGGACGTGAGCCGCTACACCAAGGAGATCGAGATGGTGACCCTCTTCCTGAACCTTCTCAACAATGCCGAGTTCCGCCAGAAGTTCATCGACACGTTCTGCCTCGTCACCTACTGCGTCTTCGAGCCCAGCCGATGCAGCGAGATCATCAACGAGCTGGCTTCGCGCGTGTCGCACACGCAGGCACTTTATAACGACGAATCTCCCTGGTGGACAGCCAATTCGCTGATTTCGGCGCTCACCTCGAGCCGCCAGACCACGCTAATGAACAGCCTCAAGAGCTACAGCAAGATGCAGCTGTCGGGCCGAACGATTCAGCAGATCAATGTGATGGCGAACACCAGCGAGGCGCATCTGACATTCAACGGCATGCCCGTGCCGGGCGACGTGTTCAAGGGGCAATTCTATTCGCCCGCCACCGTCTCGGCCTCGGCTCCCACCGGCTACACCTTCACCGGCTGGAAGCAACTGTCGACCACCATGTCGACCCTCATCAGCACGACGGGGAGCTGGAAGTACTACGACCAGGGTTCGCTGGACGACAGCGGCTGGCAGACATCGACTTATGACGACCCCTCCTGGCGCAGCGGCAGGGCACCCCTCGGCTACTACACAGGCGGTTCGCGCGACTACAACACGACGCTGAGTTACGGCAGCGATGCCAACAACAAGCGACCCACCTACTACTTCCGCACCACCCTCGACCTCAACGCGGCTCCCCATCAGAACGACCAGCTGCTCCTCGACTACACGTGCGACGATGGCTTCATCCTCTACGTGAACGGCGTCGAAGCCGCGCGCTACAACATGCCTTCAGGCACGGTGACCTACAGCACTTATGCCTCGACCTATGCCAATGGCAATCCCGACTCGGGCACGATGCAGTTGTCCCCCAGCCTCTTCCATGAGGGCACGAACCTCATCGCGGTGGAGCTGCACAACAACTCGGGCAATTCGTCCGACGTCTACTGGAGCGCTCAGTTGACCCATGCCGCCATGACCGGCTCGACCCTGGTGAGCAGTGAGCCCGAATATTCGCTGCCCACCAGCGGTCCGGTCAGCCTCATCGCCTGCTTCGAGCGTTCGGCATCTGCCGGCCTGCTTCCGCCCGTGATGATCAATGAGGTATCGGCCAATAATGGCATCTACGTCAACGACCGCCAGAAGAAGGAGGACTGGATAGAGCTCTACAACACGACCGCTCAGGCAATTGACCTGCGTGGAATGTTTTTGACCAATGACCCCTCGGAGCCACAGAAGTGGTGCATCGGCGACGGCCTGGGAGATGACGCCGCCGTCGAGACCATGATACCCGCTCATGGCTACCAGATCGTCTGGTGCGACAAGAAGGATGCCGTCCGGCAACTGCATGCCCCCTTCAAGCTCAGCAATGACGACGGGCAGCAGGTGATGCTCTCCGCCGCCGACGGCTCGTGGAGCGACACGCTGACCTATTGCGCTCAGGAACCGGCGCAGACCGTGGGCCGCTACCCCGATGGCTCGGCAGCCGTCTACCTGATGAATCTTCCAACCATCGATCAGGCGAACCGATACTCGTCGCTCTGCCAGACGATTGACCAACCGACCGAAGCAATACGCCGAATCCTGACCGACGACATGCTCAATGCCGGCTACGAAGTCTTTGACCTCAATGGTCGATTGGTAGCTGCTGGCCGCGGAGCGCTCGCCGAGCGATTGACACAAGGCATCTACGTCGTCCGGTCGCACGGTCTGTCGCAGAAGGTGGTGGTTCCCTGACGGATACGACCCGATAGTTATTAGTATTCCCCTATCTTACAGCGCAGAAAGGCCAGTTTCGAATGAGACTGACCTTTCTTCATTGTAGATGGTATAATATTTACCAAGATTATGTCTTCGGCGATCAGAAATGGCACAATGTTGGCAAGGATTGCGCTTTCAGCGTTTGGAGATAGTACAATGTTGGCAAGGATTGCGCTTTCAGCGTTTGGAGATAGCACAATGTTGGCAAGGATTGCGCTTTCAGCGTTTGGAGATAGCACAATGTTGGCAAGGATTGCTCTTTACGCGGTTGGAGATGGTACAATGTTGGCAAGGATTGCGCTTCCGCGGTTAGAGATGGTACAATGTTGGCAAGGATTGCGCTTTCCGCGGTTGGAGCCAGCGCAATGTTGGCAAGGATTGCGCTTTCCGCGGTTGGAGCCAGCACAATGTTGGCAAGGATTGCGCCTTCGACAAAAGAAATAGCACAATCCCGGCAAGGATTGTGCTATATGCGATTTTCGGAAGTGCAGGCGAAATCGAAAGCGATGAATCAGAGCACGCCCTTGCTCGATGGAAGTTCGAAGTGATGGATGTCGCGCTGGATAGCCATACGGAGCGAACGAGCGAGGGCCTTGAAGATGCCTTCGATCTTGTGGTGTTCGTTTTCGCCCTCTGCCTTGATGTTGAGGTTGATACGTGCGGCGTCGCTGAACGACTTGAAGAAGTGGAGGAACATCTCGGTGGGCATGTCGCCCACCTTCTCACGATGGAACTCGGCATCCCAGACGAGCCAGGGACGTCCGCCGAAATCGAGCGCCACCTGGCAGAGACAGTCGTCCATCGGCAGGCAGAAGCCATAGCGTCCGATGCCGCGCTTGTCGCCGAGCGCCTTGGCGATGCATTCGCCCAGGGCGATGCCGGTGTCCTCGATAGTGTGGTGCTCATCGACATTGAGGTCGCCCTTGACATTGATCATGAGGTCCATGCCGCTGTGCTTGCCGATCTGCTCGAGCATGTGGTCGAAGAAGCCCAGCCCCGTGGAGATGCTGGTACGCCCCGAGCCATCGAGGTCGAGCGAGATGTGGATGTCGGTCTCCTTGGTGGTGCGCGTGACGGAGGCACGGCGCTCACCTGCGAAGAGGAAGGTGGCTATCTGATCCCAGCCTTCGGCGATGAGGGCGCAGGACGAGCCCTCCTGACCGGGGAGGCCGAGTTCTGCCTCCTGGAGCCATTCGCGGCATTCTTCGGGCGCGCCGTTCTGTGCCAGCAGGATGCCCTGGCAGCCAAGGTTCCTGGCCAGGCGGATGTCGGTGAGGCGGTCACCGATCACATAGCTATGGGCAAGGTCGTACTCCGTGCCATTGCCCTCGATGAACTTGCTGAGCATGCCGGTACCCGGCTTGCGGTTGGGGTGCTCGTCCTCAGGCATGTGCTCGTCGAAGTACATCTCGTCGAAGTCCACGCCTTCGGTATGGAAGACACGGAAGATGAGGTCGTTGATAGGCTCGAAGCGCTCGCGCGGATAGTCGGCAGTGCCGAGACCGTCCTGATTGCTGACGAGGATGAGGTCGTAGTCAAGCTTCTGACGGATGAAGGCGAGGTTCTGGATGACGCGAGGCAGGAACTCCACCTGCTCGAAGGTGTCAATCTGTTCGGTGATGGGCGGCTCGACGACGAGCGTGCCGTCGCGGTCGATGAAGAGACACTTTTTCATTGGACAATTGGACTATTTGACGATTTGACTATTTGACAATGCGGAGCGATGCTTCTTGTGAGAGGGATGGTATCGGGGGCTAATTCTTCGAGAGCTTGTTCCACATGTAGATGCCGTAGAACGAGTTGATGAGGTAGACGCTGTACTTGGCGACAGTCATGAACGAGAAGACCGAGTCGGACATGAGCCACATGGCGATATATGCCACGTTGATGATGAGCCACATGTACCACTGCTCGACGAATGCCTTGACCGAGACGAACATCGTGACGATGGACATCACCGTGGTGAACGAGTCGAGCCAGAGCTGCGAATGGGTGTCGTAGTCGGTCTTGAGCGTCTTGAACGCCACTTCGCCCCATCCCATCGTAGCGAAAAGCGAGGTGATCCTATCGACCATCCATGGGCCGAAATAGATCAGGAACTCACCGAGCGCCACCGTGCTGACCACCACTACAATGAGTGTCCACAGCCGCTGCGACCAGGTCATATAGCGCGTGTGGATGGTCCCCGTGTCGTCATGACGGCGACGCTTCTTCCAGCTCTTCCAGCCGATGAACTGCATGGGCAGATTGTAGAAGAGCCGCTGCAGGAAGTCACCGTAGATGTGGGTGCAGAAGCAGATGTAGATGTGGAGGAACGCCTCGACAATGCCGAAGATCCAGTTGGCCATCGAGCCCTTCGCCCCAAGCACGACGCAGAAAACGCCGAGGATGGCAGCGACGGCTGCGATGATGCCATTGAGCGAGAAGTTGCCCTTGATAACGAACGAAGCCACTGCCAGCGAGAGTATCGCCAGCAGCAGCAGGATTTCGAACCAGTTGAGGCTGCGGAAAGTGAGACGCAGCAGAGTGAGGTAGCGGTTGCGTGCCATAAGAGACGGGCTCCGCCCTTCCGGGCGAAGCACTATATATTAACAGGCTCCGCCCTTCCGGGCGAAGCACTATATATTAATAGGAACGCGCGAAGAGAACGCGGCGTGCCGATGGCTTGCCGGTGACCATGTCGACGCCTGGCTCGAGGTCGGAGGGATCCTGAGGCACGAAAGGTATGCAGCGGATGGTTGCCTTGGTTTCGGCCTTGATGTACTCCTCAGTCTCGGTGGTGCCGTCCCAGTGGCAGAGCAGGAAGCCACCCTTCTCGATCTCCTCCTTGAACTGCTCCCAGGTGTCGACGCGGCGGATGTAGCCATCGCGCATCTTGCGAGCCTTCTCGAAGATGTTGTCCTGAATCTCGTCGAGCAGATTGACCACATAGTCAACGATGCCCTCCTGAGGCAGGGTCTGCTTCTCGAGGGTGTCACGACGGACGAGTTCGAGGGTGCCGTTCTCGAGGTCGCGGCCACCGAGGGCGATACGTACAGGGATGCCCTTGAGCTCATACTCAGAGAACTTGAAGCCGGGACGCTTGTTGTCAGCATCGTCGTACTTGACGCTGACACCCTTGGCACGAAGCTGGTCAATCCATGGCTGTACGCGCTCGGTGAGGGCGGCGAGCTGCTCTGGCTTGTTGTAGATAGGCACGATGACGACCTGGATAGGAGCCAGCTTGGGAGGCAGGACGAGACCGTTGTCGTCGGAGTGGGTCATGATGAGGGCGCCCATCAGACGAGTGGACACGCCCCATGAGGTGGCCCAGACGGACTCCTGCTTGTTCTCCTTGTTGGTGAAGGTGACATCGAATGCCTTGGCAAAGTTCTGGCCGAGGAAGTGCGAAGTACCTGCCTGCAGTGCCTTGCCATCCTGCATCATAGCCTCGATGGTGTAGGTGTCGAGGGCACCGGCGAAGCGCTCGTTGGGCGACTTGGGACCCTTGATGACGGGCACAGCCATCCACTTCTCGGCAAAGTCGCCGTAGAGGTTGATCATCTGCATGGCACGTGCGGCGGCCTCCTCCTTGGTGGCATGGGCGGTGTGGCCCTCCTGCCATAGGAACTCGGATGTGCGGAGGAACATGCGGGTACGCATCTCCCAACGCATGACGTTGCACCACTGATTGCAGAGGATGGGCAGGTCACGGTGCGAGGTGATCCAGTTCTTGAACGTTGCCCAGATGATGGTCTCGGAGGTAGGACGCACGATGAGCTCCTCCTCGAGCTTGGCCTCAGGATCGACGATAACGCCCTGTCCGTTGGGATCGTTCTTCAGACGATAGTGGGTGACGACGGCACACTCCTTGGCAAAGCCCTCGACATGCTCGGCCTCGCGGCAGAGGAATGACTTGGGAATGAGGAGTGGGAAGTAGGCGTTCTGCACGCCTGTCTGCTTGAACATGTCGTCGAGGATGCGCTGCATCTTCTCCCAGATAGCGTAGCCATAGGGCTTGATTACCATACAGCCACGCACTGCAGCCTGCTCAGCCAGGTCTGCGTTGACCACCAGGTCGTTGTACCACTTGGAGTAGTCGTCCGACCGCTTGGTCATCTTGTTAAGTTCTTTTGCCATGATTTTTATTTACGGATTTGATTATTTACGATTTATTGATTCGATCAGCGATGCATATTTCGATTGAGCGATTTAGCGATTTAAGCGACACATGTTTCGATGGATCGATTTACGATTTAAGCGATTCATGTCTCGGTTGAACGTTTCCTCGATTGATTCAAAGCAGGCCCTTACGTGCCCAACGCACCATCTTCTTGGTGGGGACGAAGTAGATGCTGATGCGGCGGTTCTTCTCACGCTGGGCAATGGTCTCATTGCCATTGCGCGGCACTTTGTTTCCGAAGCCGAAGCTGCGGATGTCCGAGGGGCCTACCCCCTGACGGGCAAACCAGCGATGTATCTGGCGTGCGCGTCCACCCGAGATGCTGCGCAGATAGCGCTCGGAGCCGTTGTTGTCGCTGTAGCCAGCCACGATCATGGTAGCCACGGCGTCATTGCCCTTCACAATGCGAAGCAATGGACGAAGGAAGCTGTCGGCCGACGAAAGGAGGATGGTATCGTTCTGGGCGAAGAGCACACGTGCCGGTATGGTGACCTTGAGCACCGACTCGTTGCTGCCGGTCACTGCGAACTCGAGCTGCTTCATCGACTTCAGACGCTGCACCTCCTTCACCCAGTGGGAACGGATTGCCTTGGTGGTCTGGTAGTCGGCATTGACGAAGGCATAGTCGCCGTACTGATCGGCCTCGACCTCGGACAACCGCTCGAAGTTCTGGGCGGAGATCGAAAGGGGGAGCAGGCACAACGAAAGGACGCTCACCCAGAGGAGGAACGTGCGGCGGATGTTTTCTGCTTGGGTATTGATCATGCGAAGGGGGTATAAGGTTTAGCCGAGGCTCTCTTCGTAATCCATTTCAGCCTCGATGATCCAGCGAAGGTTCTCAGGATCGGTATCAAAATGACAGTCTTTGTCCTTCTTGCACTGCATAGAGATGTACTTGACAATGTCCTCCATGTCGATTTCGATCTCTTCATCCGGATCAGCATCGAGCCAGCCATTGCGCTCGTAGTACTCCACGACGAGGTCGGTAATCAGCACAATGTCATCATCCTGATATTTGCCCTGGATCTCCTGGGGGATGTGGGACTGTATGTAACGGACGGCTTCTTCGTCGTCGTAGATGGAATTTTCTAACTGATCAGCCATAGTTTAGGATATGTTTAGGGGTTAATGTTCTGGAGTTGGGGATGGGGACCGGCTCGGAGGAGCGTTTTTTTGAGAGCCAAACATGGCTCTCAGCGGAAACCTTCGCTACTGCACGGGGGGGGACGTCAGGGCTCTTCCATGGGGGTGTCTTGATCGTCCGAATAGGGCTGGTTCTTGTGACGGAAGAGGGGATTGAGCAGCGTCTCGCCGGCTATTGAAACTGGCAT
>R14__coassemble_1275_pt1 | contig 12999 bp, 10 predicted proteins | sample R14__metabat2_high_PE_017 | metagenome-assembled genome bin R14 | reverse complement strand
GTCCCGCCCAGCCCTGGCAGGGCACCTTCGTCGCCGACCATTTCGCCGCACGCCCCGTGCAGCGCGTCCAGGCGGCACCCGGTCAGCCGGCGCCTGCCGTCAGCGAGGACTGCCTCTACCTCAACGTGCTCACTCCCGCGCAGACCAGCGCCGAGCGGCTCCCCGTCCTCGTCTGGATACATGGCGGCGGCTTCTCGACGGGCGAGTCGTTCAGCCAGAATGGCATCAACTTCGCCCGCGCCGGCATCGTCTACGTCTCCATCACCTACCGCCTGAACTGCATGGGCTTCCTCTCCCTGCCCGAACTGACGCAGGAGAGCCTGCGCGAGACGGGGCACGCCACGTCGGGCAATTATGGTCTGCTGGACCAGATCATGGCGCTGCAGTGGGTGCACGACAACATCGCAGCCTTCGGTGGCGACCCCAGCCAAGTCACCATCATGGGCGAGAGTGCAGGTGCCATCTCGGTGGCAATGCTCTGCCAGAGCCCGCTGGCTCGCGGACTGTTCCGCGGTGCCATCTCCGAGAGCGGTGGCAGCATGGTACCGATGGACAACGTCCGCATCGACAACAACTCCATCCGCAACGTCCCCGGTTCGGAAGCCTACGGCATGGCATACATGCAGCGCGCCACCGGCAAGAAGAATCCTAAGCTCAAGGACCTCCGCAAGTTGCCCTACGAAGTATTCCTCAACGACTCGGCTGCCTTCAGCGCCGGCGGCGCCCTCTGGCCCTGCTACGACGACTATGTGCTCTCGACCGATGCCTACGTGCAGTATCAGCAGGGCAACTACAACGACGTCAATGTCCTGATGGGCACCAATTCGGACGAGGGATCGATGTTCACCGGCTTCATGGGCGGCTTCACGCCTGCCCAGTATGACGAGAAGATGTGCCGGAGCTTTGCGCCGGAATGGCAGCCTGAGTTCCGCTCCATGTATCCGGGATCGACCGACCAGGAGGCATTCGACGCCCACTCTGACATCTTCCGCGAGGCAGCTTTCGCCTGGCCGACCTACGCCTGGGCTACGCTTCAAAGCCAGCATGAGGGAGGCAAGGGACAGGTCTTTATGTACTACTTTGACCAACTCCGCTTCAATCCCTTCCGCCGCGGTCAGCAGACCACACGTCAGGAGATTTCGACCCACGCCTTCGAACTCGGCTTCACCTTTGGTCCGCAGACGGGCGGCTGGGGCGGACGCCAGGATCCCTCTGACGCAGCCATGACCGGCATCATCCATCAGTATTGGGTCAACTTCATCAAGACGGGCAATCCCAACGGCTCGCTCCTGCCCTATTGGCCTGCCTATCAGCCCGGCACGGTGAGCACGATGTACTTCCGCGACGGAGCACACCTCGCGCCCCTGCCTCACCAGCCTCAGCTCGACCTCTGGACACGCTACTTCGACTGGCGTCGCTCGCACCTCACGGAGTGAAACTTCGTGACGAACTGCTACTGAAGGCTAATATCAGAGAAGACATACAGTTTCCGCGCAAATTGTATGTCTTCTCTTTGTAAGACGTACATTTTGCGCGGAAATTGAATGTCTTTCACTCGCAGGACGTAGATTTTGCGCGGATATTTGATGTCTTTCGCTCGCAGGACGTACAATCTGCGCTGAATTTGAATGTCTTCCACTCGCATGACATACATTTTGCGCGGAAATTGAATGTCTTTCACTCGCAAGACATACATTTTGCGCGGAAATTGTATGTCTTTCACTCGCAGGACATACAGTTTGCGCGGAATTTGAATGTCTTTCGCTCGCAGGACATACATTTTGCGCGGAAATTGGATGTCTTTCGCATTGACACAATATCAACCTGCTCAAGACTGACACATCTGCGCAAACAACGCTTACATCCTCCACACGATGGACGAACTGACCTCGAACGTACGATAGGTTACCGTGGGGAAAGCTGCGTAATGCGACTGACGGAAGTAGTAGGTGGGCTCGAGCATCCACGAGAAGTGGCGGGAGAAGTGCCAGCCGAACGAGAGCTGTACGATGTCCATCAGCGTGTGCCCCTTGTTGCCTGGGGCATTGAGGTAATGCAGGTCCTCGTGACGCGCCACGTAGTCTGCGTCATAATCCTTCCAGGTGAAGAGGTGATAATGATCGACGGTGAATGCCAGCGAGGCGACATTGCCCCACTGATGCATCGTACCGGTGCGGATGCTGTAGCCGCTGCCCATGTTGTAAGTACGCTCCAGGATATTGTAGTTGTCGCTCTTGGTGGCACCGAGCAGAATGCCGCTCAGGTAGGCGTAGTGGGTCCAATGGAAGAAACCACTGTGATCCTTCTGACGCATGATGATGCCGGGACCGAACGAAGCGGTCTCGCTGATGAGGAAAGGAGCATAGGCGGCATCACCCCCGCCCTCGACGTCGGCACTGTTGTAGAAGTTGAAGTGCTGATAGAATCCTGCCTGCACCTCATGACCATGACGCGTCTCGTGCAGATGCCCCCAGAGACGACCTAACACGTTGACCTGCTGCAGCCAAGGCTGATAGCCTCCGAATCCTGCCTCGACATTGAAGACGAAATAGTCGTAGGGATGGACATCCTCCTCACTGAACTCGTCACCATAGACGAGGCGGGCGGTGAGCTGGGCATTATAGTCGCCGTGGCGTCGGTCGAAGTCCCTGTTCAGATGCCGACCACCGATGCCGACCATGCCATGCACGGGGAACTCCTCTGGGTCATGGTAGCGGTAACGCGAACCCGGACGGTAGCGCCATGCCTCACCTGAGACGATGCGATTGATGCCACGCATAGGATTGAGGCACAGGGCTGCTGCCTCACGCCAGAAGCGACGCATGCCACGACTGCTGTCGTCGAGCACCATGCCGCTCAGACGCCAGGTGATCTCGCCCAAAGCGGCACCTCCGAGCGGCGTGGTGATGACGTCGTTGATGGCGGGCGGGTCGGTCTCGCAGAAGTACTCCCACGTAACGGAGCCCAGCAGGCAATAGGGCAGCGACTGCCAATAGGAGAGACCACTGGCACGGGCACCACTGTAATAGAGGCTGCCCTGATAAGGGTGGCCTATCTGGTTGATCATGAAGTTGTCATTGTCCCACACCCAGCCTCGCTGGAAGTTCTGGCGGATGCTGCTCATCGTGATGTTGGAGTATTCGAGATTGAGCACGAATTGGTCCCAAAGCTGGAAGAATGTATTGACGAAGAGCACCTCACCCGTGGCACGCCAATAGGGATGTGACACATGCACATCAGGCCACGTACCGACAGGAAGGGTATCGGTAGGCTGCAGGGCGAGGGTGTCGGCTGGCATGAGAGCGAGAGCCGTGGAAGTAAGTAGGGAGGCAAGCATTGTCTTGGAATTTTCGGTGTGCAAAGATAGCGAATTCCAGACAATGATGGTAAAACAATTCAATCAAATCGCGCAGCATTTCAATCAATCAAGACTACAGATACGGACGGACGTGCGCTGAATCCTTTTCGTTCACGCATCACCGCTTGTTGGTATTACGCTCCCAGAAGACGCCGTCGGCATAGCCCTGGATGGAGCAATCGGCTTCGGCGAGCTGGAGGCGCTTCTGCGCCCAGAGACAATAGAGTTCCTCGAGCTCGATGCCGCAGTAGTGGCGATGGAGCTTGTGGGCAACGACGGCGGTGGTGCCGCTGCCGAGGAAGGGGTCGAAGACCAAGTCGCCCTCTCGGCTGGAGGCGAGGATGAGCTTGGCAAGGAGCTTCTCGGGCTTCTGGGTAGGGTGGTCAGTATTCTCGCGCATCGACCAGAAGGGGACGCTCAGGTCGTCCCAGAAGTTGGAGGGATAGGTCATGCGGAACTTGCCCTCGGGGGTCTCCTGCCAGTCCTTGGGCTCGCCTTCACTGCGATAGGGAGCCAGCACGCGGCGCTTCATCATGACTGCCTCGACGTTGAAGTAGTAGTTCTCGGGGTCGCGCACGGCGAACCAGATGTCCTCCATCGCGTTCTTCCAGTTGCCCTGTGCGCCGCGTCCCTTCTCACGCTGCCAGGTGATGCGGTTGATGATGGTGAGGTTCTCGCTGAGCACGCGCTGCAGCGAGGCGGTGCAGCGCCAGTCGCCGCAGAGGTAGAGCGACCCGTGGGACTTCAGCTTCCGGCAGACGTTGGGCAACCAGGAGCGCAGGTAGGCCTCGTACTCCGCTTCGCGCCGTGCCGAGAAGGTCTGGGTGCCGAAGCGCTTGGTGAGGTTGTAGGGCGGGTCGATGACGATGAGGTCCATCGATTCGTCGGGCACGTAGGCAATCGCCTCCATCATGTCGGCATGGATGACGCGGTCCTGACAGGAGGCGTCCTGCATGAGTTGGTCTAGGGTGAGCAATGACTGCCGGAGCGACGGTATCTCGTCGTCGGTGAGGGTCAATGTGCGGTTGTTCTGGGCTTTGTCGGACACGATGGAAGTTAAAAGTTATAAGTTAAAAGTTAAAAAGGGAGCGGTTCGGTCTGAGATATGGGATTTTTGCGTATCTTTGCAGCGCCGAACTCACTTCACGCCGGTGAACATCCGGCAGAGGCCGAAGGTGAACGAGCGTGCCTCGACCTGCTGGAAGCCCGCCTGCCGGAGCATGGCGCAGAAGGCTTCCGGCTTCGGGAAGTTGAGCACCGACACGGGCAGGTAGCGATAGGCTTCGCGATTGCCCGAGATGAGCCCGCCGAAGAAGGGCAGGACGTGCAGGAAGTAGAGCTTGTATCCCCAGAGCAGGAGGGGATTGCTGGGAACCGAGAGCTCCAGGACGCAGACCATGCCACCGGGTCGGATGACGCGATGCATCTCGTCGAGTCCCTGCTGCAGGTGCTCGAAGTTGCGCACTCCGAAGGCGACGCTGACGGCATCGACCGAATCGTCGGCAAAGGAGAGCGCCTCGCTGTCGTCGACACGGAGCTCTATCTGCAGCCCCTCGGCTGCCACCTTCTGCCGGCCTACCTCAAGCATACCCTCCGATATGTCGACGCCGATGACCTCGGGAATGCCTGCCTTGGCAAGGGCGATGGCGAAGTCGCCCGTTCCGCAGGCGATGTCGACCAGACGCTGGGGCTGCGACTCCATGATGCGGCGCACTGCCTTGCGGCGCCAGCTGCGATCGACGTTGAGCGAGAGCAGATGATTGAGCTTGTCGTAGGTCGGGGCGATGTCATTGAACATCTGGACGACGAAATTCTTCTTGGCCACGAAATGAATTATAAAGTAAAAGTTAAAAGTTATGGATACACCCAAGGGAAAGGAAGTGGAGACTGTGCCTGTCAACTCTGTGAAGGCATGGCTGCTCGCCACACGCCCCAAGACGCTGACGGGAGCGATGATACCCGTATTGCTGGCAGGAGCCATGGTCTGGCACGATGCCAGCGCTGTCACTGGCTCCGATGCAGGGACGAGCCTCACTGGCTATACCATCGCCATCTGGGTGTGCTGCCTGCTCTTCGCAGGCGGCATGCAGATCACGGCCAATCTGATCAATGACCTGCTGGACTTCCTGAAGGGCACCGACCGTGAGGACCGACTGGGTCCCGAGCGTGCTTGCGCCATGGGATGGATCACGCCCGAGGCAATGCGAAGGGGCATCGGGGTGAGCATCGCGCTGTCTGGACTCGCCGGTCTCGGGGCATTGGCGCTGTATCTCACCGGCGTGGCATCGATGGTGTCACCGACGGCGGAGATGGCTGGCAGCGGATCGGCTGGGTGGTGGATCGTCGTGATGGGCATGAGCTGCGTGCTCTTTGCATACCTATATACTAAGGTGTTCTCGTATATGGGGCTGGGCGACCTGCTGGTGCTGGTCTTCTTCGGTCTGGTGCCGGTGTGCGGCACCTACTTCGTGATGACTGGAGGACTGACGACTCAGAGTTGGCTGCTGGGTGCGGTGAGCGGCATCGCCATCGACGCGCTACTGATCGTCAACAACTACCGCGACCGCGAACAGGACCGCGTGTCGGGCAAGCGCACGCTGGTGGTGCTGCTGGGCGAGAAGTTCGGCCGCTACTCCTACCTGGGCGTGGGGCTCCTGGCTGCCGCGCTCGCCGCTGTGCTGTTGGCATGGATGGGCAATGCGGGACGCATCCCCGTGCTGGTGCTCTACCTGGCGCTCCACATCCGGACCTGGGTCAAGATGGTGGAGATATTCCGCGGTCGTGCCTTGAACCAGATACTGGGCGAGACGAGCCGCAACATGCTGGTGCTGGGCGTCACGCTGGCCTGGGCGTTGCTGTAATGCGACGGCGTCAGCGGATGGAGATTTTGCCGTTGGTGATGTTCAGGCGCGAGTTGGTGGTTGGCCGGCCGAAGAGGTCAATGGACTGAGTGAACTGAGGAACGATTATCTCAGGATTGTCAGTGGGAGTATCATCAAGAACTGTGATATTGATTTCAGCAACCATGCCAAACACAGAAACGGTAGCCGTGCACGTGCCTGGACTGACACCCTCGAAGCAAGCGTTCCAAACATTTTCAACAATGTCAGAGGAGGCTTCAGCGGTTATCTCCCAGTGAGAGAGGACGTTGTAATACCGGGAATTAATTTCGTAAGCAGGCGACTCCTGCTCACCAACATGTAGCTGAAGATCATTGACAACGAACTCAAATGGAGTTGGACGTGTAACACAGGAAGTCATTAGACCAGAACCCGCAGTATCATAGCAGATGTCAGCACATGAACCATCTTCGTCAACAAAGAACTCGAGAGGACATGCCCACTGGCCTCCCCAGTCAATGATGTTCGCGACCTCGTGATGAGCGGTTCTGCCGTCTAACCTGATTTCACCTTGAATACAATCATTGCCCCATGCTGTCGCATCTGCAGGCCCCAAATACTGATCTTTCCAGATGATATAGGCCCAGTACATACCATGCTCAAGGTTGTGGATATGACACTCATGACCTGTTTCTGTTACTTGATACATGGGGAATTCGCCATAGAATTCCTCGTTGGCATTCCAATCGTCGTTTTCAAAACGATCGATGTGGAGGATTGGTGTCGCAAATGCAGAGAATCCTGCCAGCACCACCATAAGGAGAGGAAGGAAAATCTTTTTCATGACTTAGGCTGCGATTAATTGACCACGTTCTGAGGCTGCCCGGCGAGGTAGGCGGCAATGTTCTGGCGGGCGATGGCGTCGAGGCGCTGACGCGCTGCCAGCGTTGCCCATGCCACGTGGGGCGTGATGTAGCAATGGGGGGCTCCGATGAGCGGCGAACCGTCTCGCGGCGCCTCCTGCTGAAGTACGTCGACACCTGCTGCTGCGATGCGTCTCTCTCGGAGGGCATCGGCAAGCGCCTGCTCGTCGATGAGCGGACCGCGACCGGTATTGATCAGGATGGCCGAGGGCTTCATCTGCGCCAGGTGCTCGGCATTGACCAGATGACGGGTATCGGGCGTCAAGGGGCAATGGAGGCTGAGGACGTCCGCCTCGCGGAACAGCTCGTCGTAGCTCTCCGCCTTGCGGATTCCCTCCGAGTCGAGTTCGATAGCGGACTTGCTGCTATAGGCCATGACCTGCATGCCGAATGCCTGCGCGATGCGGGCGGTGGCACGACCGGTATTGCCCAGACCGACGATGCCGAAGGTGAGACCTGCGAGCTCCTGCAGGGGCGTGAGCCAATAGCAGAAGTCCTGCGATGCCTGCCAGTCGCCACGGGCGACGGAGGCGGCATGATCTGCCACATGATGGGTGATGTTAAGCAGGTGGGCAAAGACCATCTGCGCCACCGACTGCGTGCTGTAGGCGGGGATGTTGGTGACGATGACGCCATGCTGACGCGCTGCCTCGAGGTCGATGATGTTGAAGCCGGTGGCGAGGACGCCGATGTAGCGCAACGCGGGCAGCGCGGCTATGGTCTGGGCATCGAACACGACCTTGTTGGTCAACACTATCTCGGCTCCTTCGCAACGCGTGATTACCTCCGAGGGGGCAGTGCGCGGATAGACAGTGAGCTCACCGAACTCCTGCCAGGGCTCCCAGCTGATATCGCCAGGATTGGCGGCATAGCCGTCGAGGACTACGATCTTCTTCATTCTTTTTGGTTTTCTTTTTGGCTGGTATATTGCACGAGCCAGGCACGGGGCGTGATGCCCTCATATTCCTTGAACTTACGGCTGAACGACTGGGCAGAAATGAAGCCGCAGTCGACGGCGATGCGATCCTGGATCTGTCGGCCATTGATGCGCATATACTCCTTGGAATACTCTACACGGAGGTGATTGAGGTACTCGTTGAAGTTCATGCCATAAGTGGTATTGACATAACGCGAGATGTAATAGCGGTTGGTGCCGATGAGGCGCGCCACCTCCTCGATCTTGAGGCCACTGTGACGGAACATCTTCTGTCGGTCCATCAGTTCCTCGAGTCCCTCGCGGACCTTCTGCTGCGCGACGATGAGGTAGCGTGCCTGGGCATCTTCGGTCGATGGCTCGTCTGGAGCCTTGTCATCAGTGACGATGACGGCGCAGGCGCCGGACTCCTCCTCGATGGCGACATCTGGCTCTGGCTCCGATTCGATATCGAGGCTCTCCTTCGGGTCAAGGCACAGGAACTGACGCAGGGTGCACTCCTCGTATTCGATGCAAAGCCCGGCGAACGTCATGCACTGCATGCAGAATGAGAGCGCCAGGAGCAGCACCGTATTGACTCCGGGATGCGAGAGCAGGAAGACGTTGCCCAACGTCACACGCAGGAAGATGAGCACGAGCATCTGGATGATGGTCAGGATGAGGATATGGAAGGGCGGAGCCGAAGCTCCATGCATCTGGTAGTCGCACCCCTCGGAGATAGTGTAGCCGGTGCGGCGTAGCACCCACAGTCCGAAGAGGATGGCGCCGATGGAGTAGCAGGTCATGTCACCCAGATTGTGTACAAGGCCCAAGGTACGACAGGCGGAGATGAGGGAATCTTCGTAATACTGAGTCGGCAACTGGCAGGTGTTGTAGAGTTCATGCAGACATACAGCTGCCCGATAGGGACCTGCGGCATAGGCAAGCGTGGCATAGGCAGTGCCCACCAGCAGCGGCGGGACGAAGAGCAGATACAGATACCATGGCTTGGGGCGCTGGTAGTAGCGGCTGTAGATGATCATGATCATCAGGACCAGAATGAACGGCACTGTGAACCTGGCCACGATGAGGAAGTGGAGCAGCCAGATGGAGTCAGAGAGGAAATGCAGGAAGACTGCCTCGGCAAAGAAATAGACGGAAGAGAGAAACGTCGTAGCAATGAAGAGCCGCTGCATCGTGCCTTTGCGGGGCAGACGCAGGAAGGAGAGGAATCCCGCCAGGGAGACGAGGAAAGGCAGCATGACAATGATGCTATACAAGGCGTGCATACAGAGAGTCGGACTTCGAAAGATTACAGGTCAATGATTTTTGGACGGCAAATATAGGAACTTATGGAGAAATATCCAAATTTTCAGCCGAAAATCTGATGTTTGATGCTATTTTTACCTTATTTTGTATTGAAATATTTGCAAATGACTGGTCAAAATGGTCACTCCGGACACCAACGCAACTCCCAGAACGCCACGGCCGCCGCAGCCGCCACGTTGAGCGAATCGACCTCATGGAACATCGGTATCTTGATGACATGATCGGCTTCGGATATGGTCTCTGAGGGGAGGCCGTCGCCCTCGGTGCCCATGATGAGGGCGAGGCGGGGGGTCGACTTGAGCACAGGGTCGTCGAGCCAGACGCTGTTGCTTCTGAGCGCCATGGCTGCCGTCTGGAAGCCGTAGTCATGGAGCGTGGACAAGGGCTGGCGCAGCCACGTCCAGGGGACGAGGAAGACCGACCCCATCGAGACGCGGACGGCACGCCGGTTGAGCGGATCGCACGAGTCGGGGGTCAGGAGCACGGCGTCGATGCCGAGGGCGGCTGCCGAGCGGAAGATGGCGCCGATGTTGGTGGTGTCGACCACTCCGTCGATGACGACGATGCGATGAGCGTCGCGCAGCACGGCATCAAGCCGGGCTCCCTCGCCCACCCTGTCGCGCAGCGAGGCCGTCGCCTCGGGGCGGCGCATGGCACAGAGCACGCCGCGTGTGAGCTTGTAGCCGGTGAGCTCGGCGAGGAGTTCGCGCGACCCGGTGTAGACGGGGATGTCGCCCACCCGCTCGAGGATGCTGGCGGCATCGCCCGTGAGATGACGCTCTTCGCAGAGCAGCGAGACGGGTTCGTAGCCGGCATTGAGCGCTACGTGGATGACCTTGGGGCTCTCGGCGATGAAGAGCGCCTGGCTGGGGTCGAGGCGATTGCGCAGCTGTGCCTCTGTGAGCGAGGCATAGACCTGCAGTGCAGGATCGGTGAGGGTGGTGAGGCGATGTATCATGGGGGATTGCGGCCTGTGGCCGCAGTTAAGGGTGGTTGTTGCGGCAGGCCGCGGTTAAGGGTTGTGTTCCCCGCTCGTAAGAGCAGGGTTCACCGTTGCAAAGATACGAAAAAAAAGATTATCCCATTCAAAAGTGGGGTCAGAAAATGCCTAAATCACCCATTTCACTCCACAAATCGTCCATTTTTGACAAAAAATCCGCCGAAAATTTGGAGATTTAAGCGGATTTGACTACCTTTGCACAATCAATCGAATCTAAACACATAAGCACTTCACCCCATGAGAATAGACCGACACAGCCTCTCCGCCCTTCTCCTGGTCATCACCCGCATGATCAAGGCGGACAGCCGCATCGACGCCGACGAGATCAGTCTGCTGATAGGCCTGGAGCAGCAGTATGGCTTCGACCGCAGCCTGATGAACGAGGCTTCGCGCCTCACCCTCGCCGAAGCCATTGCCCAGCTCCGGACGCTCGACGTCGACGTGCGCCGCACGATGATGCAGTCATTGACCCAACTTGCCTGCTCGGACGAAGTGATGGAGCGCCATGAAGCCATGCTGCTGCTGACCCTGCGCTACTGCCTGCTGGACGAAGGCTTGCACTGCGAAGTGGTGTCGAGTCGCAAGAGCCACCGGGGCGGCGACCTGGGCACCTACCTCATCTACTTCGAGAGCGAGACGGATCTGGCTATCCATGCCCGACTGCAGCAGGATTGGGCGCAGCTGGAACGACTGCTCCGCGGTCAAGGTCTGTCGCTCCTCTACGTTGAGCATATCGTGGGGCAACTGACTGCCCTGGAGCCACGCATCGTCCGCACTTTGCTGGGCTACCTGGCGCCCTCGCTGAGCGATGCTCAGGTGGAGGATCTCTGCCAACGCACGTCGCGGATGGATACCGCCACCTTCGGTCGCGAGGTGCTGGTGCGGAATCTGGAACTGCAGGAGCTTCGCACCGCCAGCCCTTCGCTGCTGGTCAATCTCGGTACGACCGACTTCCTGCGCATCCCGTTGACGCAGGAGCCATTGACCCTCATCCGCCAACTGCTCGACGACTATGGCCAGCTGGTGAGCCCAGAGGCGAAAGGCGGACACACCCTGGAGGACGACAGCGAGCAGGGTCACTTCCGCTACTACAGCTACTACCGCGACTTCTTCAACCTCCTGGTGGAGGCCGAACCCAAGGTGAGCCGTATCGTGGTCTGGCCCAATAAGTCGGAGTTCGAGTTCCCCGATGCCGACCGCAAACTGAAGCTCAAGCCTCAGGAGGCGGCGCTCTATTGCCTCATCCTCTGCTGTACCTATAAATATAATAGGAAGGGGCTCCCCCTCTGCTACACACCCGAGCAGCGCCAGATCGAGGCGCTCTACCGCCGCATCTACTGCCGCAAGAAGTTCGTCGACGAGAAGGCGGTCGTCTTCCCCGAGAGCCTGGCTCCTCTGCGCTCCAAGATCGAGGACAAGATGGCGAAGCAACTCGAGGGGTTGGACAATCTGGAGGACTTCATCCCGAGGAACGTGGGTCAGGAGGGATTCTATCGCATCACGGCTCCCGTCCAGCTGGTCATGGTACGTCCTGACTACCGCCAGGAGGAGGTGGGGATTGAGGAGTTCGAATGGTAACGGTCTTTGGTGCGACAAGGTTGTCGGCATATCGCGTTTTTGGCAGAAATACGTTATCTTTGCACTAACAAAAACGAAACAACCCAACAACAAAATAACCCAACAACGCTGCTCATGCAGCCCCCAAGCCTATGTTACTGACCACCACCCCGACCATCGAAGGTCACAAGATTGAGAACTATTATGGCGTCGTCACCGGCGAAGTGATCATCGGAGCCAACTTCCTGAAGGACTTTGCCGCCAGCATCCACGACTTCTTCGGAGGTCGAGCCAGCAGCTACGAGCAGACGCTCATCGAAGCCAAGCAGTCGGCGATGCAGGAGATGCAGCAGCGCGCCCAGCAGATGGGAGCCAACGCCGTCGTCGGCATTGACCTCGACTACGAGACCGTCGGTCAATCCGGCTCGATGCTGATGGTGTCGTGCTCCGGCACTGCCGTCCGCATTGACTAAGCGAAACTTTAGACAATCCAAAACATTTAGAATTATGGCTAATCAGAACAATAACTCCACCCTCCTGGCCAAGCCGGGTTTCTGGATCTCTGTCGTCTGCGTGATGTTCGTCATCTTCACCCTCAATGCCTCGTGCACCGTGGTCGATTCGGGCGAGATCGGCATCAAGTTCCACAAGTGGTCTGCCAACGAGCAGGACTACGGCGGCGTGGAGGGCACCTGCAAGGGTTGGGTCTTCTACAACCCCGTCACCACCTCCATCTTCACCTACCCCACCTACATCCAGCGCAAGAACTACGAGCCCTTCCAGGTCAACGCGAAGGATGCTTCGGTCTTCAAGATGGACCCCACCATTGCCTACCGCATCAACCCCGAGAAGGCCTGCGACATCTTCACCAAGTACCGCAAGGGCATCGAGGACCTCGAGAACGGCTACATCCGCACCTGCATCTACGAGGCTTACCGCACCTGCGCCAATGCCTACACCTCCGACAGCCTGATGGGCCACCGTGCCAACTTCGAGAGCGACGTACGCCAGCGCCTCGAGAAGAGCCTCATCGCCGAGGGCTTCATCGTCGAGGAGTTCACTTCGCAGATTACTCCTCC
>R14__coassemble_1225_pt1 | contig 13489 bp, 6 predicted proteins | sample R14__metabat2_high_PE_017 | metagenome-assembled genome bin R14 | reverse complement strand
CGCGACAACTGCTACCTCTTCGTGCGCGGTCACCAGCTCTACGACCTCGTCGTCGTACAGGGACACAAGCTGAACCGCCGCTTCGAGAAGGAACTCTGCAAGGAGCTCTGCTTCGACGAGTACGACGAAATACGTAAGATCCATAAGGACATCGAACTGATCCTGAAGATGCCCAATAACTAAAGCTCAGGGAACGCCCCATTTTTGCCCCTCCACATCATCAGACACCAAAGAATAGAAAAATTGTGAGGTTTCGACTCTCACGAGTCAAAACCTCATTTGTGTTATTCTTATATGGAAAATTTAAGATTATAAAGATGGTTTATTTTTGCGCTGCAAAGATACGGCTTTTCTTTGACATTGCCAAATTTTCCATACGAAAAATGATGCAAATATGTTGTAAAACATTTATTCAATAGAAATTTTGCTTCATTTTCTGATTATTCAAGTCAAAATCGACCCTATATGGCTCAAGAAATCGAACACAAGTTCCTCGTCAGATCCGATGCCTACCGGCAGCTTGCCGAGGGCGTCTATTACCGTCAGGGCTACATCCCGACCCTCAATGGCATGACCGTCCGCGTCCGCATCGCCGGCACGCAAGGTTACGTCACCTTCAAGGACCATGCCGTGGATATGGTGCGCCATGAATTCGAGTACCCCATCCCAGCTGACGAAGCCCAGCAGATGCTGGAGCTGATGTGCAGCCATCCGCAGATCGAGAAGCACCGCTACGTCATCCCCGGCGTCCGCGCCTGGATGCCTGACGGTTCGCCCGTAGAGGGGCTGCACTGGGAGGTGGACGTCTTCCACGGTGACAACGAGGGGCTCGTCGTAGCCGAACTCGAGGTGCCCTCGCCCGACGTCCTCTTCGACCGCCCTGATTGGCTCGGTGACGAAGTGACAGGCGACCACCGCTACTACAACTCTGCCCTCTGCAAGCATCCTTACTGCCAATGGTAGAGCCTACTCCCTAATCATATGCCATCACGAAAGCCGGAGCTGATAGCCCCTACAAACTATTGGAGCAAGTAGACGAAGCAGTAATCTCACAGTTTCACCGTCAGTTCCTTGCTACGCGCCACACTGTAGGCGGCGAAATATCCCATGACCGTTCCTCCCTCCGTTCCCGTTACGGTGAAGAGGGACTTCGGATTGGAATTGGAACTGGTGTTCAATCCCAAGGCATAGAGGTAGTCGTAGGTCTGACGGTCGATGCACTGCACCTCGATGGCCATCACGTCGCCGTCATGGATGACGCGCTCCTGATCCTCCTCCTTGTCATCGTCTGACTGCTGACGCGTCATGCAGATGACGTCAATGTTCATCTCTTCATCTGCGACACCTCGGTCATCGACCGCATTCCATCGGTAGGCCTCGCCATTGCGCGTCATTCGCCAACAGTAATAGTTGTCCTCGTCGGGATTCTCGTCAATGACAGCCGATAGCTGGAAGAACTCACGTCCCATGATATTGATCCATTCGTAACTGAAACGTTGCACCTGCGTCGGGGCCAACATCGTCGAGGTACAGGTGGCCGTCAGCGAGCCCTGCCTCAGGCTCAACGTATAGCTATGGCCTGCCTCGCCACACACTCCCTCGGGGGCACGATAGTAGCCATCTGCGTCATAATGCAGCTCCACCTGCTCGCCCCGATCGCTGGTCACCACCATCTGGTCGACGGCTATGCCCTGCGTGCTGACGCTCTGGTCCATATTGACCGAGCGCGTCACACGCACCTCCATGCCCTCATTGCTCACATGACCCTCCACCACCAGCAGAGGCTCGGTGAGATCCTGATAGTCCAGTTCGATGTCCTTCTTGCAGCCTGTCAGTACCGATAGCAGCAGGCAGGCTATCATCCATTTCTTCATAATTCAACGTTTTGTCTCAGAACTTGATGGCGAAAGCCACCGAGGGAACCATGCCGAAGAGCGAATACTGCGTCATGCGGGTGCCTGACGGACGCGTACTGTCGTTCTGTACGGAGATCATATAGGGATTGTAACGATTGTAGAGGTTATAGATGCCGAATGTCCAAACACGCGTCAGGTGGCTGCCCAGCCGATGCGTGTGAGTGAAGCTCACGTCCAGATGATGGTTGCTGGGGGCACGATATTCATTGCGGCCAGAATAGTAGTAGTAGGTCTTGCCCGCGACTTCATACTTCGCCGACGGTGCCGTCAATGCCTGACCCGAGTTGAACACCCAGGAGGCAGCGGCATCCCAACCATGCCCCAACCTGTACATGGCCACCACCGACACGTCGTGCCGGCGATCGTTGCTGGCGGTGTACCAGTCACCTCCGGCGATGCCCTCGATGCGGTTCTGACTCCAGCTCAGGGTGTAGGCTATCCAGCCAGTCAGGCGACCGTGGTTCTTGTGGAGGCATGCCTCCATGCCGTAGCTACGGCCCTCTCCGCCCAGCAGCAGGCGCTCTATCTCGATGGCCGAGGTGAACGTCTTGCCGTCCTTGTAGTCATAGACGTGGTCAGTCTGCTTCCAGTAGCCCTCCAGAGTCAGGTCCCAGGCGCTCTCGGCGAAACTGCCCGCATAGCCCACGGTCCACTGGTCCGACACCTCTGGCTCCAGCAGGTTGCTCGACATCGCATAGCGGTCGAGGGGCGTCGAACTGCTGGTGCCGCGGATGGCATGCAGGTTCTGCGAACTGCGCGTATAGCCCGCCTTGAGGCAATGGTCAGGGGTCAATGCCAGGCGCAGGCTTACACGGGGCTCGATGTGCAGATAGTTGCGCCAGCGTACACCGCTTTCCGGTTGATAGGTATGGGTGATGTCTCCGTCAGCATTGATCTCATAATACGGACTTCCTCCCATGGCTGTATAGGTGCTCACCCTCACTCCTGCCTCGAGGTCCAGGCACTCCAGGGGACGCAGTCCTGCCGAGAGCCAGGCACCGTTCATCCAACCCTCACGCAGTTCCTCCTGATCGAGGGCATTGATCTTCCAGTGGGCGGACTGAAGCCACGTGTAGTCGGTCTCCAGTCCCATCTCGTAATGCTGCCTTTCCGAAGGACTCCACTTCAGTTCGTTGCGCCATATCAGATGCCGCACGTAGGCATCCATGGCATAGTCCTGATTGGTCCACGACAGAGTCATGCCCGAGTTGTAGTCGGTATGATTGAGGCTGGAACTCAGCGACAATCCCGTCCTCGCGAAGGTATGCATCCACTTGAGCCCCACGGCGGTGTTGCCCCATGCCATGTCTATCGTCTCCCCCAGGCCTATCTGGTCCCTGCCGCGGAAGAAGGACACCGTAACCTTGTCAGAAGCACTGGGCGACCAGAGCAACTTGGCATTCAAGTCGTAGAAGTAGAGTTCGGCATCTTCGTAGTCGTCCCCCGCCATGGCGATGAATGGTTCGAGGTAGCTGCGCCTGCCTGCCAGCGAGAATGACAGTCGGTCTTTGACAATAGGCCCGTTGACCGAAAGGTTGCACGACAGCAATCCTATCGACGCGGCCCCTTGGTAATCATCGAGGCTGCCCGTCTTGCCATGAATGTCGAGCACGGCGCTGCTGGCCTCACCGTAATGGGCTGGCAGCATGCCCTTGTAGAGCGTAGCCTGTGACAACGCGGCATCATTGAAGGTCGAGAAGAGTCCCATCATGTGACCTACGTTGTAGATGGGAGCCTCGTCGAGCAACACCAGATTCTGGCTGGCCTTGCCTCCACGCACCTCGAAGCCTGCCGACATGCCGCTCTCGGCATTGACGCCGGGCAGCAACTGTATGGACTTCACGATGTCCTTTTCGCCGAAGAGCACCGGCATCTTCGACAACTCCTGGATATCGAGCTTCTCAACGCCCAGCTGCACCTGTTCGATACGGGAGCGTGCATCGCTTCGGCTTACCACCTCGACCTCATCGATGACCTTGGTCTTGGTCACCGTATCGGACGACAGACGGGTGCTTCCATCCGGCCCCGGGACGATGGCGGCCATTGATGCCTGCACATCGAAACAGAGCAACAGCAACGAAAGGAGAGCTGCTGAATGACACAGATTATGGTTCATGCTGATTCTACACATCTTATAATTAGCAGGGCGAATCGTACTCGGCGCAATGTAGAGACCATTGTGAACGAAATTCCCCAAAGTAAAAATCGAGTGCAAAGATACAGCAAAAAGCTTATATGTGCAAATAATAATCAATCAATATTGACTAACTTTCACCGAAACTTGGTCAAGTGGTGACTCATAGCTACTACTTATCCGCCCCGATCATCTGCAGCAGGTCGCTGGCAGTGAGCTTGTGACTCATGTCGGCACCTTCGAGCAGCTGGTCGGCCAGGTCACGCTTGGTCTGATGCAGGCGCACGATCTTCTCCTCAATAGTATGCTCGGAGATAAGGTGATAGACAGTGACCTTCTGTTCCTGACCGATGCGATAGGCGCGGTCGGTGGCCTGCTGCTCGATGGCAGGGTTCCACCAGGGATCGAGATGAATCACGTAGTTGGCCCCCGTGAGGTTCAGGCCCAGGCCACCCGCCTTGAGGCTGATGAAGAAGACCTGACACTGTCCGTGCTGGAACTCATCGACCATGCGAGAGCGCTCCTTGACGGGTGTCTGGCCATCCAGATAGAAGTAAGTCACGTTAGGCAACTGCTTGGTGAGCTGCTGACGAGCCATCTCAAGGAATGAGGTGAACTGGCTGAATACCAACACGCGATTGCCCGTCGACACACACTCCTCGACTAGACTGACGAATACTTCGAGCTTCGAGGAGGCGCCCGTCCACCCCTTCTGAGCCAACGAAGCGGCACACGATGCCATACGAAGGCGGGTAATCATCGACAGCACGTTGACATTGAGCTTGCCTCCATGATTCTGCTCCACGTCATCTAGCTCCTTCTTGGCTTCGCGACGTATCACCTCATAGATGGCCATCTCGTCACGCGACAGTTCGACGGGCATCATGACCTCCTGCTTGTCGGGCAATTCGGCCACCACCTCCTGCTTGGTGCGACGCAACATAAAGGGCTGAACGATGCGCTTGAGCTGCGACTGGCGGTCACGGTCGTGCGAGAGTTCGATGGGGGCGATGAACTTATGCTGGAACTGTTCGCTCGATCCCAAAAGGCCAGGATTGATGAACTGGAAGAGGTTCCACAGTTCACCCAGATGATTTTGGACAGGTGTTCCGGTCAGAATCAGGCGGTTGGAGGCTTGCAGCTTCATACATACGGCGGACGACTTGGTGGAGGCATTCTTGATCTGATGCGCCTCGTCCAGACAGACCACATTCCATTCACGCGCGGTCAGCGACTCCTCCTCGGTAATGAGCAAGCCGTAGGAGGTGAGCAGCAGGTCGCCTGCCTGCAGCCCCTTGATGACATCGGCACGCTGAGCATTAGACACCTCATTGAGCACCGCCACACGGAGGGATGGGGCGAAGCGGGAGAGCTCCTTCTTCCAGTTGGGGACGACGGAGGTCGGTGCCACCACCATCGAGGCACCCGCAGTCTGCTTGGCGAGCAGGAAAGCTATGGTCTGCACCGTCTTGCCGAGGCCCATATCATCAGCCAGGCAGGCGCCTGCTCCCCAGTGGCTGAGACGCATCAGCCAGCGGAAGCCCTCCTCCTGATAATCTCGCAAGGTGGCATTGAGCGTGGGTGGAACTTCGATGTCGAGGCTATCCGACTCCTTGATGCGATGACGCAGTTCGTCCAGCATACGGGGATGCTTGATGCGAATCTCACCATTGAGGGCGTCACCCAGGAGTCCGGCTGACACCTGCGGAATATGCATTCGTCCACCTCTCTCCTCCCTTGCCAGCGACTCGATGCGGGCCAACTGACGACGCAGTCCTTCCGTGAGCGCCAGGTAGCGGTCCTCACCGACACGAACAAAGCGTCCATGACCATTGCCCATCAACTGCAGCAATTGCCCGAAGCCGATCACCGTGTCATCATCGACAGGCACATCGCCTTCCAGTTCGAACCAGCCACCTTCAGCGCGAAGCGATACGTTCCACTGTCCGGTCTGAACCGACTGAAGCTTGATGTCATGACCTTCCGGCCATTCCACACAGCACTCTTCAGGATGCTGCTGAGCATACTCCAGGCACTTCAGCATCTCATCGGGGACGAGGTCGAGCTGATTGCCGTCGCCCTGCAGCGTATCACGGTCCAATTCATCAGCAAGGAATGCAGTTATGGTTTCCATATTCCGGCGCTCGGTACGCCGATGACGGGTCACCTTGCAACGCTCGCCATCCACATCGTCGAAGATGACATGATCGCCTTCGCCTGGCACGCAAGTGACGCGACCGCCTTCCAGCGGTCGTGACACGATGGTGACACGATACTGACCACTACCAAACGGGATGACCTGCATTCGAAGCAGTGCTGACCCTTCGCACTCACGCAGCTGCGTACCTCCCTCTATCATGTCGCTGTGCAGTTCCACAGAGTCGCTGATGAGAGGGAAAAGCTGTTCCAATGCCGACGATGCACTCTCGGGCAGGGTCCCTATCTTGAGCAGACGCTCCATATAGCTGCGCGCCGTTTGCGTAATTGGGAAATAGATCAGTTGGTCAACAGCCCGCCAAAGATAAAGGTTGAGGGCTGGCTCATCGAGCTCTTCATCAAGATCTTCATATGACTCGTGACTGATATTGCCATCCTCATCCTCGACACAGAACGCACTGGCGGGGACATTGCTGGTAATGAAGATTTTTCCCTGCGATTTGTCGACTGAGAGATAAGGTTTTTCGACGGATACATTAACGGGAATCAAGTCCCTGCTGCCTTTGTCACTACGGGTAAAGACCTTATCTGATCCGACCAGATACTCTACACATTGATCAAGATGGAGGTCATCCCAAGGATCGCAGAATGTCTTCCATTGCTGCCGTATCTCCTTATCTCTATCATCCAACGGCAGACTTCCTCCGCCGTAGGAATTATATTTGTCAGTAGATACCTGCTTGCCTACACTCCACTTGCCGCTCTTCAGTCGCTTCTGCACGATTATCTCCACGTCATTACTGTCTCGACTGACGATGTAGACCATACGCTCCGAGGGAGCCTGTTCCTTTGTCGTGCCGTCCGACGATGCCTTCCGATGCGCCTTCTGCGCCTCGAGTATCATCTCTTCGAGCGTGAGCTCCCACTGTTCCTTCTTGCGGAGGGACGCCAGCAGGGGTTTGCCTCCGTACTGTTGCTCCAATTTGTCGTCCTTCAATCCGAGATAGGGCGACATCTCATGCTGCAGGATGGCATAGTGTGGCTGATACTTGTCGGGCGACATGCTTACCTTAAAGAAGGAACTAGACAAATCACTCTTCTTCAAATCGAAATATTTGGCCAACAAAAAGCAAAGAAGACGGTCAATACAATTGTCATCTTCATCGGTCACTACCAGTGCACTGCGCAAGTTAGTAAGATAAATTGTCCGGTTGGAATCTTTGAAATAGGTACCGAGGACTAACGATGACGTCATGTATTCCGCACGCATAATCGGCTTGCCAACTAGGGTCGACAATTTCTTCCGGCTAGCCTCGCTGCCATCTATCACGTAAGCCAGAATCAGGAAATAATTGAACAGCGTATAGGCAAACACATTCTTCTCAACATACTTCTTGTTGAGAATCTTGAAGCACTTATCGAACAAGGCTATAGACCCAGCTGCATTGCCTGCGTACAACGTCTGCACGGCTCGCAGTATCAGCATCGGCGAACTTTTCTCCATTTCGTCAGAGACGTCAGTGGGCACGTTGCCATTGACGAAGTAATCCAAAAGGCACATTGTCGCTGCCAGGTATGGATTCTCGGCAAGCAGAGAGTCACGTCTCTTCAATCTCTGTTGCAAACGCTTCACCTCCACCAGATCTTCAATGTCCAGTATTTCTATGATGATATCATCGACATATTCCATAACGACATCATCGCCAAGCATCATAAAGATATCATCTATCTCATCCGCACTCAACTCAAAACCTAATCTGCGCTCCAGTTCATTGAACTTCTCACAATCCAAGTTCGAAATTTCGATTTCAGCTCCATGGACCAAGTGCTGAGCCACAGCATTGAGCGCCTTGGCTATGGGTCCTTGAATAAGGTTGGGGAAGGTTGCAAATCGCTCAATATAGTCAGGATGCTGCTCGTACACCATGCACAATACCAGCAGTTGATACTTAGGATTGATGGCGTAGTAATGATAATAAGCCTCATAATAGCCATCTTCGGATACTATGTAGCCCTTCTGCTTCAGCTGCACGACCAATTGGGCTGCTGTACCAGAGTTTATTCCGACGGAACGAGCATAATCATGTATCGAACGATCGTTGGCATATAATCCTGTATATGCCAAGTATGCAATCAACTTGAGCTGATCATCGCTGGTAATCTTCCCGAGCTTAGAATAATTCATTGGAGGAGTAATAAGACTTATTTCGAAAAGTTCAATTTTACAGAAATAAGGAGTGGGGCAACGTATGAAGTCACCCCACTCCTATTATGATTCAGAGATTAATCTCATGTAGTTGATTAATACTCGAGCTTGGTCTGACGGATGTAGGTAGCGTAACGCTTCTTAGCCATCTCCTCAGCGGAAGCGAAGAGCTCAGCGGCCTCAGCAGGGAACTGCTTGGCAACAGATGCGTAGCGAACCTCGCCTTTGAGGAAGTCCTGGAACTTCTCCCACTGTGGCTCCTTCGAGTCGAGCTGGAATGGGTTCTTGCCCTGTGCCTCGAGCTCTGGGTTGAAGCGCCAGAGGTGCCAGTAACCGCACTCTACAGCCTTGGCCTCCTCAGCCTGGCTCTTGCCCATGCCGGCCTTCAGACCGTGGTTGATACATGGAGCGTAAGCGATGATGAGGGATGGTCCGTGATATGCCTCGGCCTCCTTGAATGCCTTGAGGGTCTGAGCCTGGTCAGCACCCATGGCAATCTGAGCGACGTAGACATAGCCGTAGGTAGTAGCGATCATGCCGAGGTCCTTCTTGCGTACACGCTTGCCGCTGGCAGCGAACTTAGCGATAGCGCCGAGAGGAGTAGCCTTGGATGCCTGGCCACCGGTGTTGGAGTAAACCTCGGTATCGATGACGAAGACGTTGACATCCTCACCGCTGGCGATGACGTGATCGAGACCGCCATAACCGATATCGTAAGAGGCACCATCACCACCGATGATCCACTGGCTGCGCTTTACGAGGTGATCCTTGTAGGTAAGGATATCCTTGCAGGTGTCGCAACCGCAAGCGGTGCACTTCTCGACGATCTGAGGAGCGAGAGCCTTGGTAACCTTGGCATCCTCCTGGTTCTCGATCCACTGCTGGAACAGAGCCTTGAGCTCGTCGCTGCAGCACTCGCACTGCTGACCCTGGGTCATGAGCTTGGTGAGACGCTGCTTAATCTTCTTGTTGGCGATAGCCATACCGAGACCGAACTCGCAGAAGTCCTCGAACAGTGAGTTAGCCCATGCAGGACCCTGACCCTTCTCGTTCTTGGTGTAAGGAGTAGAAGGTACAGAACCTGAGTAGATTGAAGAGCAACCAGTAGCGTTGGCAACGATCTCACGGTCACCGAAGAGCTGAGCAATGAGCTTGACATAAGGAGTCTCACCGCAACCAGCGCAAGCACCTGAGAACTCGAAGAGAGGAGTAGCGAACTGAGAGTTCTTGACGTTGGCAGTGATGTCAACGAGATCCTGCTTAGAGGTGACATTCTCAACGCAGTAGTTCCACTGAGCAGCCTCCTTGGCAGCAGCCTCGCTGGAGTCATCGTAAGGCTTCATGGTCAGTGCAGGACCACCGAGCTTAGGATTGCCTGGGCAGACGTCGGCGCAGTTGCCGCAAGCCAAACAGTCCTTGACGCCGACCTGCATGGTGAAGAACATGCCCTTCATAGCGGCTGGAGCCTTCATTTCGATGGTCTCGCCGGTGAAGCCTGCCTTCTCCTCAGCAGTCATGACGAATGGACGGATGCAAGCGTGAGGACATACATAAGCACACTTGTTGCACTGGATACACTTGGTAGCGTCCCAGACAGGAACAAATGCACCTACACCACGCTTCTCGAACTTGGCAGTGCCTGGATGCCAGGTACCATCCTCGATGCCCTTGAATGCGCTGACAGGAAGGAGGTCACCATCCTGTGCGTTGATAGGACGAACGACGCCATTGATGAATGCGTCACCATCGGTGTAAACCTTAGGCTGTGCCTCGAGGCTAGCCCATGCTGGATCGACAGCAAGCTCCTTGTACTCACCACCACGATCGACGGCTGCGTAGTTCTTGTTGACGACATCCTCACCCTTCTTGCCATAAGACTTGACGATGAAGTGCTTCATCTCCTCGACGGCCTGCTCTACAGGGATGACGCCGGTGATGCGGAAGAATGCAGACTGGAGTATGGTGTTGGTGCGGTTGCCGAGACCGATCTCCTGAGCAATCTTGGTAGCGTTGATGTAGTAAACCTTGACATGCTTCTGAGCCAGAACAGCCTTGACCTTGTTAGGAATGTTGTTGATGAGCTCCTCGCCGTCCCAGATGGTGTTGAGCAGGAAGGTACCGCCCTCCTGGATGCCACGGGTGACGTCGTACATGTTGAGGTATGCCTGCTGGTGGCATGCTACGAAGTTAGGAGTGGTAACGAGGTAGGTCGAACGGATAGGATCGTCACCGAAACGGAGGTGTGAGCAGGTGAAGCCACCTGACTTCTTAGAGTCGTATGAGAAGTAAGCCTGGCAATACTTGTCAGTGGTCTCACCGATAATCTTGACAGAGTTCTTGTTAGCACCTACGGTACCATCAGCGCCGAGGCCGTAGAACTTAGCCTGGAACAGACCTGCAGGAGCAACGCTGACCTCCTCGCCTACTGGCAGGCTGGTGAAGGTGATATCATCGTTGATGCCGAGGGTGAAGTGGTTCTTAGGCTCGTTCATGGCGAGGTTCTCGTAGACGGCGATGATCTGAGCAGGAGTGGTATCGTTCGAGCCGAGGCCATAGCGACCACCGACAACCTTGATGCCACCGAGCAGACCGAGCTCTGACAGAGCGTCGACAACGTCGAGGTAGAGAGGCTCTGAGTTGGCGCCTGGCTCCTTGGTACGGTCGAGTACGCAGATCTTCTTGACGGTCTCAGGAAGTGCCTCCTTGAGGTACTTGAGAGAGAATGGACGGTAGAGGTGAACAGAAATCAGACCTACCTTCTCGCCCTGAGCTGCCTTGTAGTCGATAACCTCCTTGATGCACTCGGTGCTAGAACCCATGGCGATGATGACGTTCTCAGCATCAGGAGCTCCGTAGTAGTCGAATGGACGATGCTTGCGGCCGGTGATGGCGCTGACCTGATCCATGTACTTGGCTACGATATCAGGAACGGCATTGTAGTAAGGATTGCTAGACTCACGATGAGCGAAGAATACATCAGGATTCTCAGCCATACCACGCATCTCAGGATGCTCGGGTGAGAGAGCACGCTCGCGGAAAGCCTTGACAGCATCCCAGTCAACGAGTGGACGAAGCTCCTCCTGGTCGACAACCTCGATCTTCTGATACTCGTGAGAGGTGCGGAAGCCATCGAAGAAGTTCAGGAATGGAACACGGCTGGTCAGGGTCGACAGATGAGCGACAGCTGCGAGATCCATAACCTCCTGTACAGAACCCTCAGCAAGCATAGCGAAACCGGTCTGACGGCAAGCCATGACGTCCTGGTGGTCACCGAAGATACAGAGGGCGTGAGAAGCCAGGGTACGTGCTGATACATGGAAGACAGATGGGATGAGCTCACCTGCGATCTTGTACATGTTAGGGATCATCAGCAGAAGACCCTGCGAAGCAGTGAAGGTAGAGGTGAGAGCACCAGCCTGCAGTGAACCGTGAACGGCACCAGCAGCGCCACCCTCAGACTGCATCTCCTGGACGAGAACGGTCTCACCAAAGAGGTTCTTGCGGCCCTGGGCTGCCCACTCGTCAACGTTCTCAGCCATTGGAGACGATGGCGTAATAGGATAGATAGCAGCTACCTCGCTGAACATATATGCGATATGCGCAGCAGCGGTGTTACCATCACATGTCATAAATTTCTTTGCCATGTTTTTTTGTTTAAGAATTAATAAGTTAGTGTATAAAAAATGTAAATCTCTAGTACTTCTATTAAGAATACAGCGAATTTCGTTATCGTCAGGGGCGTTACCCTATCATTCTAGTTTTGCCTTTGTCAATATACATTATATATTAATAAAGGAATCCGAAGAGCCAAAGCGGGATGACGTTGTCATGACCAATTTCGAAGTTATCGATGGCGTAGTAATACTCAGGATTATTCTTGGTCCGAACTACCCAATCGCAAACCCGGAAACGATCCTTATGGTTGACCAGGAACTGCACGTTGCGCTCGTTGCTCTTATTAAGTTTGTTGTCCTTGTGGAGCATGTTGTAGAAGAAAGTCTCACGCAACTGACGTGGCTCTACGTCGTTGAGGCACGTGGGGTAGAGGATGTTCGTGTTGTGCATATAGACGACGGCCGGCTTCTTGGGAAACTGCTCCTCGCAGGTATAGAGCATATTGATGAGTCTCGCCTCCTTGAGGTAAGACAGATAGTTGACCACTGTAGCACGGCTGGTCTCGATGCTCTTGGCCAATAGGCTGACATTGGGCGAACAGGGAGCCTCCTGAGCCAGGATGTGGAGCAACTTCTTCAGCTTAGGCAGATACGAGAGCTCAATCTCCTTGAGGAAGAGAATATCGACCTCGAGCATGGTGTTCATGTTCTTGATCAGCATCTCGGAATAGTTCTTCTTCTCGAGGAAGAAGGGATAGAATCCGTGGTGGATGTAGTCCTTGAAATAGTTGAGTGGCTTGATCTGCGAGCAGATTTCGGTGGCAATCTCCTGATGGTTCTTGATGAGCTCGTTGTAAGTATAGCTCTTGAAGTTGGTACCAGCCATCAAGTTGATATACTCGCGGAATGAGAATCCACGGAGGTTGTAAGAATCAACAATGCCGTTAAGCACAGGATTCGCCTCCTTGAGGCGCATCACAGTCGAACCTGCAAAGATAATCTGCACCTTGGGGTACTGGTCATGAATGAACTTCAACTCCTCGCTCCAGTCGGGATACTTGAAGATCTCATCGATCAGAAGCGTACGGCCACCCTGCTGCTGGAACTGCGATACGAACTCGCGCAGCGTGTGGGTGTAGAAGTAGAAGTGGTTCATATTAATGTAGAGACAACGACGATCGTCAGGGCCATACTTTTCCAAAGCATATTGCAGGAGGAAGGTGGTCTTGCCTACACCACGGCTGCCCTTGATACCAATCAAGCGGCTGCTCCAGTTAATCTCGTCAATAAGTTCACGACGTACCGGTGAGTAAACATGCTCGACCAGATACTTGTGTGTTCTGTAAAAAGTCTCCACTGTTATATTATATTTTACAAGGTTCGTAAAAGTCAGCATTCTGGAGCCATATACATGCGTGAACTGACTCCATTTTGCGGTGAAAATATACGCAAAAATAATTAT
>R14__coassemble_1196_pt1 | contig 13638 bp, 5 predicted proteins | sample R14__metabat2_high_PE_017 | metagenome-assembled genome bin R14 | reverse complement strand
TCTGGGCGCGGACACTGCTTGATGTGAGGCGCGGGGGCAGCATCTAGGCGCGGACACTGCGCGAGTCAAAGGGCGAAAGCAGAGTGTTGGCGCGGATGCTGTTCTGGTCAAAGGGCGAGAGCAGGGTGTGGGTGTGGATGCTGTTCGGGTCAAAGTGCGAAAGCAGGGCATGGGCACGGATGCTGTTCTGGTCGAAGGGCGAGAGCAGGGTGTGGGCGCGGATGCTGCTTTGGACAAGGGCGGGGAGCAGCGTCTGGGCGCGGATGCTGTCTCAATCACGCGCGAGGAGCAGCGTCTGGGCATAGACGCTGCTCCTCGCGTGGTCGGAGTCGGGACGGTCCGAGAGAATGGCCGTAGGTCAGCGGAAGGTCAGCGGCCGGTAGCCTGGAGGTACTCGAGGCGACGGATCTGGTAGTCGGTGAAGGCATCGACGTAGTCCTCCTCGGCCTGCTGGGCGAGGCTCTGAGCCTCGAGGAGGTCAGAAATCGTGGAGGTACCGGCCTCGTAGTAGTCCTGCTCGAGGCGCAGGTTCTCGCGCGCCTGGTCGATGCTCTGGAGGGCGAGCTGGAGCTGCTGGTGGGCGGTGGTGAGTTGGGTGTAGGCCGACTGCATGCGGATCAGCAGCTGCTGCTCGGCATCCTGACGGTCCAGTTCGGCGGCGTGCACGGCGTTTTTCTTGCGACGCATGGCATACGAGCCGCCCCACCAGTCGGTGAGGGGGACGCTCACCATGGCGTACATCAGATAGGTGTTCTTGTTGTTCTCGCCGAAGCCGAGGTCATTGCGGGTGAGGTTGGTGTAGCTGTAGCTGCCGCCAATGGCGACGGTGGGCAGGTGCGAGCCAACCTCCATCTGGTACTGGAGGCGCGACGCTTTGACGCCCTGGTTGGCCAAGGCATATTCGGGCGTGGAGGCGAGGGCGGAGAGGTGGTCGACGCCCTGTTCGAGGGCGGGCGTCACCTGGGCGGAAGCCGCCGAGTCGGACGAAGGGGAGGGAGGGAGCGCCAGCGAAGCATCGGCGAGGAGGAGCTGCGAGGCGTCGTAGGTGGAGTCCTGGGGCGACCAGATTCCGCAATATTGGGCGAGGAGGAGCTTGCAGAGGGTGAGGTTGTTCCGGAGGCTGAGTATGCCCGACTGGAGCCGGTTCTGCTGGAGCTGAACCTGCAGCAGGTCGTTGCGGTCGGTGAGGCCAGCCTCGACGGCATTGTGGGCATCACGGGCGAAGGCGTCGAGCATCTCGCCCTGCGACTGGAGGGTCAGGAGCTTCGACTCGAGGCAGACGCACTGCCAGTAGTACTGTTCGGCCGTGAGCGCCACTTCGCGTTCGGTCTGGGCGAGCTGGAGGCGGCTGACGTCGTAGCCCACGCGGGCGAGGCGGGAGCCATTGACCACCTGACCGCCGACGAAGATGGGCCACTGGGCGGTGACGGCACCGAGGATGCCGTTCTTGAGCATCTCGAGGGTGACGGGCATCTGCATCAGGGCGGAGAGGTCCATCTGGACCTGGGGCTTGTCGAACTGCACGGCGGCGCCGATGGCCGAGATGGTGGGGAAGAAGTGGGTGAGCGCCTCGCTGCGCTGCAGCTGGGCATCCTGGACCGAGAGCTGCTGCTTCTGCATCTTGACGTTGTGCTCGAGGGCGCTGGTGCGTGCCTCCTCGAGGGTCAGCCGCTGCTGTGCGTGGAGGGGAGCAGAGAGAAGGGGAAGAAATATTAGTAATTTCTTAATTAATAATTGATAATTCATAATTCATAATTGAGCTTCGCCTACGTCGAGGAATTTGACAATTTGACGATTTACAAATTTACAATTGAGCTTCGCGCTGTGTCGAGGCTTTTCGCACGTCGCGTACCTTTTACCTCTTTGACTCTTTACTTTCTTTTTCACTCTTCTCGTAGACCTTCCAGTAGACGACGGGGAGGACGGTGGTGACGAGGAGGAGCATGCCGACGCCGCCGCCGAAGATGGTGATGCCGACGGGCATCCAGAAGGAGTTGCCGGCGAGGATCATCGGGATGACGCCCACGGCGGTGGTGGCGGTGGTAAGGAAGATGGGGACCATGCGGCGACGGCCTGCGTCGAAGGCGGCGTCACGCGCCGAGAGGCCCTCGGCCATCTTCTCGTTGGCATGTTCGAAGATCAGGATCTCGTTGCGCATCACCATGCCCATGAGGGTGATGAAGCCGAACATCGAGGTGAGGCCCAGCACCTTGTTGGCCAGTAACAGGCCAATCATGGCGCCCGGCATGGCGAGGCCAATGGCGAGGATGCAGATGATGGCCATGGAGAACTTGCGGAAGTTGAACAGCAGGAAGAAGAAGATGCAGAGCATGGCGATGACCATGCCCGATGCCACCTGGGGCACCATCTCGGCATTCTCCTCGGTCTCGCCGCCTATCTCGGAGCGGACGCCCACGGGGAGCGGCATCTGCTGGAGGAAGGCACCGATGCGGTTCTCGACGGCGAGGGCGAAGACACCGCGCTTGCCCTGCGCCAGGACGCTGATGCAGCGCTCACCGTTGCGGTGGACGATGTGCTGCTGGTGCCAGCGGGGAGTGACCGTGGCTACCTGACGCAGCGGGACGGACTGCGTGGGTGCGAGAGGCGACGTGAGGTAGACGTCATCGACATCGCCGGCGGTGAGGCTGTCGGTGGCAGGGTCGCGCAGGATGATGGGCACCTCGTAGGTGAGGCTGCGGCCCAGCTGATGGCCCTCCTCCCAGATGGAGCCCACCTGGAGCTGGCCCGTCTGGAGCATCAGCTGGAGCTGTGCGGTGGTGCGGTTGATGCCGAGCTGGGCACTGGCTACGGGGTCGAGCTCCACGTCGAGGATGGGTGCCGGCTGGTCATAGTCGGTGTGAACCCACTCGAGTTCGGGGTAGGTGCGCATCTCCGTCATGAGGCGTTCGGCAGCGCACTGGATGGAGTCGAGGTCATTGCCATAGAAACGGTACTCGTAGACCGGCACGGGCAGGTAGTCCATCTGCTGGAAGCGAACGTAGGCATTGGGCCAATGGTTGCTGAAGCGGGGCGCGTACTCGTCGAGTAGGGCGAGCGACTCGGCATTGCCCTGGGTGTTGACGATGAACTGCGCCACATTGGGACCTGCCTGTGGCGGAGCGTAGCTGGTGTGGAAGCGGGGCGCCGAGCAGCCGATGAACTTGGTGAGGCCGGTGATGCGCGGGTCGGCCTGGAGCACCCGTTCGAGCGAGTCGGCGATGAGGCGCGTCTCGTCGATGCCGCTGCCAGCCGGCAGGTAGATCTCGACGGCGAACTGGTTGCGGTCGGCGAATGGGAACTGTCGCGTCTTGAGCAGGAGGAAGCACGAGCAGGTGAGGCAGGTGAGGACGATGGAGCCGATGATGGTGACCTTGGGCCAACGGAAACACCAGCGCAGCAGGCGGTCATAGTTGTACTGGACGAAGTCGGTGATGTCGCGCTTGCCTGCCTTCTTGACCTTGACCTTGCGGATGATGACGGCGCATAGCAGCGGCACGACGAGGGCGGCGAGGGCGAGCGAGAGCAGCAGGTTGATGCTCATGGTGAGGGGGAAGAGGCCGATGGCGTCGCGCGCCTCGCCCTTCATGGTGAAGAGGAGGGGATAGAAGATGATGCAGATGCAGAGGGTAGCGAGCAGCATGGGCCAGAAGTACTGGCGGACGCTCTCGACGGCAGCCTCACGCAGGGGATAGCCCTTCTGGCGGTACTCGAGGTAGCCGTCGATGACGACGATGGCATTGTCGACGATCATGCCGAGGACGACGATGAGCGAGGCGAGCGAGATGATGTCGAGCTCGATGCCGACGGCGTACATGATGCCGGTGGCGATGAAGGTGGTGAGGGGCACGGTGAGGGCACCCACCAGGGCGGAGCGCCAGGGGAAGAGCAGCATCATCACCAGGACGATGACGATCATCGAGATGATGAGGTCACGCAGGAAGTCGTGGACCGAGAGGGCGACGACCTGTGGCTGGTCGGTGATGCGGCGCATCTGGACGTCGGTGGGGAGGCTGGTGGCCTGGTAGTCGTGGAGAATGGCGTCGACGTCCTCGCCGTACTGGACGATGTTGTGGCCCTTGAGCATCTCGAGCGAGAGGAGGACGCAGCGCTGGCCACCGGTCTCGATGTAGCCGTCACGCGTGTCGTACTCGCGACGGATGGTGGCGATGTCGCGCACCCTGACCACCTGGCCTATGGGCGAGGTGTAGATGATGCGGTCGGCGACCTCCTGCTCGGAGCAGTCGGTGGGGGCGACGTGGAGGGAGAAGTTCTGCTGCGAGGTGCTGACGGCGCCACTCATGGTGGTGAGGCCCTCGCCGCTGAGCGCCTGGATGAGCATCTGCTGGCCGATGCCGTAGGCGGCGAGCTGCTGGCGGTCGACGCAGAGGGTGAGCTGCTCGCGTATCTCGCCGTACTGGCGGACGTTGCTGACCGACTCGAGGCGGCGCAGGCGATCGGCAAGCTCGTCGCTGTAGCCCTGCAGCTCGCGGTAGGAGCGCTGGTCGCTCTGGATGGTGATGAGCAGGGCGGAGGCGTCGCCGAAGTCATCCTGCACCATGAGGGCGACGACGCCCTGGGGGAGGCTGGACTTGAAGGCATTGAGGCCGTGCTTCATGCGGCTCCAGACGGGGACGAGGTTGTTCTGGTCGTCGTGGAAGTGGACCATGAGCAGGCACATGCCATTGGATGAGGTGGAGTAGGTCCGCGAGCGGTCGACCTCCTTGTAGGTGGCGACGTAGCGTTCGAGGGGACGGGCTACCTGCTCCTCAATCTCTTCGGCAGTGGCGCCGGGCATGACGGCGATGACGACGCCCTGACGGACGGTGAAGGCGGGGAACTCGTCCTTGGGCATGACGTAGATGCCGTAGATGCCGAAGGCGAGGAGGAGGGTGACGAGGAAGGCGACGATACGGCCGTTGTTGATGGGCCAGGCAATCCAGGTGGAGTTCTTGAAAGGCATGCCTTTATTTACAATTTGACAATTTACAATTTACGATTTAATGGGGCGCAGGGGCAGGAAGATAAGTTCAGAAGGTGACGCGGGAGCCTTCGCTGACCTTTTGGTAGCCGGCGGTGATGATGCGGGTGGAGGGGTCGATGCCCGAGAGAATCTGGATGCGGTTGCCCTGCATCTCGCCGAGGGTGACGGGGGTGCGATGGGCCAGGGAGTCGGAGGGCGAGACGGTCCAGACGAAGTGGGCGCCCGAGGTGTTCTGCTGGACGGCACGGAGAGGGCAGGTGAGCGGCTGTGGAACAGCCGCGGTTGATGCGGCTTCGCCGCGGTTAAGGGAGGTTGATGCGACTGCGTCGCGGTTAAGGGAGACCTCGCAGACCATGCCGGGGAGGAGGTGGTGCTGGGGATTGGAGAGCGGGATGCGTACTGGGTAGGTGTGGGTCAGGGGGTCGGCGACGATGCCCTTCTCGAGGTGGAAGCCCTGGGTAGTGATGCCGGCTGCGGGGACGCGGACGGTGGCCAGAGTGGAGGGGGTGATGGAGGCCACTTCACGCTCGGGGACGCTGATGAGCACCTTGACGGCATTGATGCGGCAGAGGGTCACCACGGGCTGCGAGGGGAGGGCGGTCTGTCCGGCGGACATCTGACGCTGGCCGATGATGCCGGCCTCGGGAGCGGTGAGGCGGCAGTCGGCAAGGTTCTTGCGGGCAGCTTCGAGCGAGGCGCGCGCCTGCTCGAGCTTGCTCTGCGCCTCGATCCACTTGGCCTCGGGGAGGGAGCCCTTGTCGTGGAGCTGGCTGTAGCGGCCGATGGCGTCTTCTGCCTGCGTGCACTGCGACTCGGCGGTGCGCAGCAGATTGCGTGCCTGCGTGTCGTCCATCTCGGCAAGCAACTGGCCGCGGCTCACGGCCTGGCCCTCGCAGACGAGGATGCGGCGGATGACGCCCATGCCGGTGAAGCTGACGGCGATGGCCTCGTCAGCCTCGACGGTGCCGACGTACGACAGGGCGCCCTCGGTGACGGAGGCGGCGGTAGGGCTGCCGAGCACTTCGGTCTCGACGCGCAGCGTCTCGACTTGGTAGTGGGGGGTGGTGGAGCAGGAGGTGAGGAGCAGCATGCCGCAGGTGGCAGTGAGCAGGGTGGGAAGAAGGCTGTGGCGCTGGACAGCCATCCTTAACAGGGAGTGAACGTTCATTATCGATGGATTTTTGCGATTTTTCGGGCGCAAAGATAGTGATTTTTGTGGATATTTGGAACAAAATCGGGTCGAAAAAAGTGTTCTGAAACGGAAATACGTCTCGATTTCGGTCTGTTTGTACAAAAAAATGGAAGATTTGAACAGAAAAATTTGGCATTCCGCGAAATATTCGCTACCTTTGCAGCGCACAATTTCGTCCAGAACGCAGGTCGTAATAGAACGCAGATTGAACGTATTGGATGGATTTGAACAGATGATTGAACGCAGATTGAACGGATTGGATGGATTTGAACAGATTTTTTTTTAGTTCAACCATTATCGCAAAAAATCTGTTTCTATCTGTTTGATCTGTTAAATCTGCGTTCAAGAAATCTGTCTCAATCTGCGTTCAAAAAAACACCTATATGGAAATCATTTCGATAGATAAGGTCCACTCGATGGGCCGGGCCCTGGGAGAAGGGCAGGGCATCGCCTTGACCCAGAACTTCGAGGAGCTGGACAACCTGACGCGCGACGGCGTAGTCCTCGACGGCTTCTGCATCGTTTACCTCGAGGCGGGACAGGCCAGCTTCTGCCTTGACGGCGAGACGCTGCGGATAGGCGCTGGTGAGATGCTCTTCATCAGCGGCGGCCATCCCGCCACCGACATCATGATGTCGGCAGGCATGAAGTTCAAGGCGGTCTTTATGAGCTACGAGATGATGGACGAGCTATCGAACAAGCTGCGTCTCAGCTGGTCGCTCCGAGCCAAGGCGAGGGACTTCGGCCACTTCTGTCAGCCGCTATCGGCCGACGAGGGACGCAACTTCTGCCACTACTACGACCTGCTGGACAGCAAGCGCACAGCCACCCGTCATCAGCAACAGATCATCACGACGCTGTGCGAGGCGTTCGGCTACGACTTGCTGGACATGATGGAGCACCACGGCCTCTTCGAACAGGTGCAGGGCGGCCCTACCCACAGCAACACCTCGGGCGACCATCACTTCGACCGCTTCATGCACCTCGTCATGGAGACGCACCCCATCCAGCGGCAGGTGTCGTGGTATGCCGACCAACTGAACATCACTGCCAAGTACCTGAGCATGATCTGCCAGAAGGTGGCGCACGAGTCGCCCTCGACCATCATCGAGCGTGAACTGACGCAGCAGGCGCTCCAGCTGCTCAAGGACAGTTCGCTGAGCGTCAAGGAGATCTCGCAGGAACTGGGGTTCAACAACCAGAGCCACTTCGGAACTTATTTGAAGAGGGTGACGGGGAAGGGACCAGGGGAAATGAGGTGATTGGACAATTTACGATTTACAAATTTTTTTGGGGTAGGAGGAGAGGAAAATTGGAAATTTATTATTGAGCGTTGAACATAGAGCGTTGAACATAGAGATGAAGCAACTATTGAACATAATACTGATGCTGGTGGTGGGCTGGAGCCTGCATGCCGAACGCATCTACAGGTTCACCCAATATACCAGCCAGGATGGACTTCACGAGAAGGCAGTGCAGAGCATCATGCAGGACCGCCAGGGACTGATGTGGCTGGGCACCTGGAGCGGCCTCTACAGCTACGACGGCGACCGCTTCACCCGCCGTGAACGGGGTGCGAACGGTTTCTATCCGATCAACGACCGCATGGAGCAGCTCCAGGAGGATCCGTGGGGTGGAATCTGGATGATGTCGTATGTCGGCATCGTCTACCGCTATGACCCGCAGCAGCAGAACTTCAGCCAGATGACGCCCGACGACCTCCAGGTCAGCACCCTACGTGTGATGACCGACGGCGTCGTCTGGGCTGTCACCGAACAGGAAGAACTCTACCTGCTGAGACGCAGCGGGGAAGGGGGCGAATGGAACTGCGTGGACCTCTTCGAGGAGCAGCAGTTCTCGCGCCCCTCGCGCATCAACGACATCGCCCTCGACGACCAGGACCGTCACTGGCTGCTCACCGAGGGCGGCTGCTACTGCTACCTGCCCTCGACCGGCGAACTGCGTACCGTCTGCCCCGACGACGCGTACGGGCTCATCGTCAAGGACAACACATATTATATAGGAACGCGCAAGGGACGCCTGCTCGCCTTTGACCCCCAGCTGAACCTGCGGGAGGAGCATCAGCTGCCTACCACTGCCTCGCTCAAGCAACTCGTGCTGCTGCCTGACCAGTCCATGGCGATCATGACGGGTCAGGATGGCTTCTTCGTGCTCACACCCCAACTGGAGGCCAGGCACGTCACCATCAGCACCTGTCCCGCCCTCGGCACCGACCGCATGCAGGAGATGCGCGCCGACGGCTGCGGCGAGCTCTGGATACGCACCTCGCAGCCGGGCGTGGTGCACTACGTGCCGCGCACCGGCGTCGCCCGCCACTTCATCCTGCACGACGTCTACGGCAACCCCATCGATGCCGCCCTCACCAACCTGGTGATGGCGGAGGATGCCTCGCATCAGCTCTGGATACGTCCCGCAGGCGGCGGACTGGGGCGCTACGACCGTGAGCGCGACGAGCTGATCCCCTTCTTCAACCCCAGCCTCCAGAACCACTGGAGCAATTCGAACAACCTGATGGCGATGCTGTGCGACAGGCAGGGCAACGTCTGGATAGACTCCTACGACAACGGCCTCGAGAAGGCATCGCCCAACCTCTTCCCCTTCGAGGTGGAGAGCTTCGATAGGGAGCACCTCGACTTCGCCGGCAATTCGGTGCGCGGCATCTTTCAGGACCGCGAAGGCTACATCTGGGCCAGCGGCAAGGACCGCGTCATCCGCCTCTTCACTGCCGACCTCCATTGGATAGGCAACCTCTGTGCCGATGGCAGCGTCAGCCGCGAGCGCTCGGACCAGCTCGGCCTGGGCTACAGCTATGCACAGACCTCGGAGGGCTGGATCTGGATAGGCACCAAGGGCGACGGCCTGATCCGCCTCGAGCCTTTGATGCAGGGAACGTCGCAGGGAGCGTCGAGAGGAGCGTCGCAGGGCGGAATGCAGGGCGGGCTGCCCCGCTACCGGCTGACTCGCTACCAGTCGTCCGACAACGACATCTGGAGCCTCAGCGGTGACAATATCTACAGCCTCTGGGTGGACCTCCATGACCGCCTCTGGATAGCCACCTTCAAGCATGGACTCAACGTCATGATGCGTGAGGGCGAGGAGGGGCGGACGGTGCGCTTCGTCAATTCGCGCAATCAGCTGACCGCCTATCCCATGGTCAGCTTCAGCAGTTCGCGCTATGTCACCGGCGACGCCGACGGCAACATCTGGATAGCCACCACGGGAGGCATCGTCCGCACCCGAGGCAACCTGCAGTCGCTCGCCAGCCTGCGCTTCAGTCGCTACCGGCATCAAGAGGGCGACAGCGCCTCCCTGCCCGTCAACGACGTCATGCACCTGCTCACCACCCGTTCGGGCAGACACTTCGCCTGCACCTTCGGCGGCGGACTGTGCGAGTTGACCGAAGATGAGGGAGGCGGCCTGCGCGTCACACCCCTGACGTTCGCACGGGATGTGTACCGCACGGGAGACGTGCTCTTCAGCGCCATCGAAGACAGGAAGGGCTACGTGTGGTGCGCCGGCGAGAACGTGCTCAGCCGCGTGGACCTCCAGCAGGGCACGGTGACCAACTATCCCGTGCGCCTCTTCCCCGTGCGCCTCACCTTCAATGAGGGCGATGCCCTGCAGTTGCAGGACGGACAACTCCTCTTCAATACCACGCGCGGACTCCTGCACTTCCACCCCGACTCGCTGCTGACCGATGGCTATGTGCCAGTCATTCACTTCGACCGTGACTCGGTGCTGATGCAGCCCGGCGACAACAGCTTCGTCGCCCACTTCGCAGCACTCGACTACATCACGCCCGAAGCCATCGAATATGCCTACCGCCTGCGGGGCTTCGAGGAGGATTGGCACTATGTGGGCAGCCAGAACAGCGCCACCTACACCAACCTGCCTCCTGGCAGCTACCAGCTCGAGGTGCGCTCGACCAACAGCGGCGGCTTCTGGGTCGACAATGTCACCAGCCTCCAGGTGCGGTCGCTCCCTACCTTCAGTCAGACGCACCTGTCGCACTTGCTGCAGCTGCTGCTCCTGGTGCTCGTCATCACCCTCGTCGTGTGGGGCGTGATGCGGCTGCTGCAGCTCAAGCGGCGCGTCCGCGTCGAGGAACAGCTCACCGACATGAAGCTCAAGTTCTTCACCAACGTGTCGCATGAGCTGCGTACTCCATTGACTCTCATCACCGGCCCCCTGGAGCAGCTCCTCAAGCGCGGGGAGATGTCGGGGGAGGTCAGGGAGCAACTCGAGGTGGTGGACAGCAATGCGCGACGCATGTCGAAGCTGGTCAACCAGCTGCTGGACTTCCGCAAGGTGCAGAGCGGCAAGATGCAGCTCGACGTCGAGGCGCTCGACCTCGTGGCGCTCGTCAGGGAGCATGCGCACGACTTCAGCCTGCTCTCTGACTCAATGCAGATGGCGCTGCATGTCGATGCGCGTGTGGAGCGGCTCTGGCTTTGCGCCGACCGCGACAAGCTGGGCCAGATCGTCGACAACCTGCTGAGCAATGCCTTCAAGTATTCCCCCTCGGGTCATCCCATTGAGGTGGTGCTCGATAGGGTGGACGGCCGCGCCATGCTCCAGGTCAGCGACTGTGGCACGGGCATCAGCAATGAGCGGCTGCTGCACCTCTTCGAGCGCTTCAGCAGCGGCAAGGGCAGCGTCCCCAGCGGTATGGCGAGCACCGGCATCGGCCTCTCGTTGACCAAGGAGCTGGTGGAGCTGCATCACGGCGAGATAGCTGTCGAGAGCCAGCTGGGCAGGGGCAGCACGTTCACCGTGTGGCTGCCTCTCGCCGACGAGCAGGCTATGGCCGCCGGTACGGCGGACGTACAGCACAATGGACAGGCGGACGTTGCGAGGGTCGGCACGCTGCCTTCGGACAAGGCGACGGCAGGCACTGCCCTGAAGGACGAGGCGACGGCGGGCTCGCTGCTGGTGGTCGAGGACAACGAGCAGCTGCGTCACTTCATTGCCCAGCTGTTTCGTCCCACCTACCAGGTGCATGAGGCGGTCAACGGCCGTGACGGCTTCGAAAAGGCACGCCAGCTGATGCCCGACCTGGTGATCAGCGACGTCATGATGCCCGAACTCGACGGCTTCTGCATGGCGGAGCAGATGCATCAGAGCCCGGAGTTATGCCACATTCCGCTGATTCTGCTCACGGCACTGGCGGACAACGACAACAAGCTGCAGGGCATCCGTGCTGGCATCGACGACTACATCACCAAGCCCTTCAGCGCTACGCTGCTCGAGGCTCGCGTCCAGAACATCCTCCAGAAGCGTCTGCTGCTACAGGAGTACTACCGTAGGCACATGCATGCCTCGATCGTCGGTCAGAAGGACGATGTAGACGTGGCTGCGTGGAAGGGCGAGGAGGTCGGAACGACGGATAACGCACCCGGACGTGAAGTGGCCGCTGTCGGGCGTGGAGAGGCCGTCGCAGGGCGTGATGTGCCTGCTGTCGGACGTGGAGAGGTCGCTGCTGACCTGGGGCAGGCAGGGGTCGTGGCCTTCGATCAGGATTTCATTGACCGCGTCACGGAGGAGATCCGCAACAACCTCGGCAATGCCGATTATGGCGTCGAGCAGATGGCTGCTGCCCTCCTGATGAGCCGCAGCGCCTTCGGAAAGAAGATGCGTGCCCTGACCGGACAGACGCCTTCGGACATGCTGCGTGAAGTGCGCATGGAGCATGCTGCCGAACTGCTGCTGCACTCCAACTTCACGCTCGCGGAGGTGGCTTACGAATCGGGCTTCAACGATCCACACTATTTCGGCAAGTGCTTCAAGGCACACTATGGCATGACGCCGGGTGAGTACAGGGGACAAGGACGGTCGGGACTCGATGATTGATAGGCCTCGTTGGCATTCTATGTCGAGATCGATGCCAATTGCTCGAGTGGTGTGAGGGGAGAATGGTTTGCTCTCTGTGGAGGGGAAAAATAAAACGGCCGTGTCTCACGACAAGGCCGTCTCTTAGAGAGTACGTGTTGTAAAAAAATGTCTATACACACAAATTCTATTCGCTATTTCTTCTTTCGTGGATCTGGAGCCTCGGCTTGCACCGAGGTGCGCTCCTGATCAGTGTTGTGTTTCGTCTCGCGGTATTTCCGTTCGAAGGTAATGCAAAAGTCCGGACGGCATCGGATGCCTTTCCTTTTTGGACGGTGCAAAGATGATGATTTTTTTCGAGGGGGTAGGGTAAAATCGCGTAAAAATGTTTGAAAATCCAAATTTACCCCGTTTTTGGACGATTTTACTCTAAATTAGACTCGAATATTAGGGAAATTACATGATTTATGGCCGACAAAGTCAGCTGAGGGGCTCGTCCCAGTGGCATTGATAGTCGAGGTCCTGGGGACGATCGGCGATACGCCGGGCGGGAATGCCGGCGACGACGGTGTAGGGAGGGACGTCGTGCGTAACGACTGCACCGGCACAGACGACGGCGCCGCGACCCAGGGTGACGCCCTGCAGGATGGTGGCGCCGACGCCGATCCAGACGTAGTCGTCGATGACGATGGGCTTGAAGATGCCCTGGAAGTGGGGACTACGATAGTCGTGGCTGCCCGTCATGAGGTTGACGCGGTGCGAGATGCTGACGCTCGAACCAATGGTGATGCCGCCACGGGCATCGAGGATGCACTGTTCGTTGATGTGTGAATGGCAGCCGATGCGGACGAGGTTGGCGTTGATGAAGTAGGTGCGCTTCATGATGAGCGTGCCTTCACCTATCTGCATGCCGAGACGTCGAAGGTAGAAGCGACGCCAGGACCAGAAGGGGATGTGCGGGAGGAGGTCGTTGACCATGTTGTTGAGGAGGATGGCGCGGAGATATCGATAGAGGAGCGAGTCGTGGAGGGAGAGGTAAAGGGCATCGCGGAGGAGGCGGATAGCGGCGGAAGTGGCGGGAGCCACTGTTGAGGCGACTTTGTCGCGGTTAAGGGGGGTGGTAGTAATCCTATAATTATAAAGGAGGTTGCGGTAGGGGTGGGCGCTCATGCCGTCGGCGAGGTAGGACTCGATGAAGACGTCGACCTGCTGGAACTGATAGCCGATGAGCCAGAGGCGATGGAGCATCTCCCAGTCGAGGGCGTAACCGAGACGGGAACGCTGAGAGAGGTCGAAAAGCTGCTGCTGATGGACTTCGGGGCGGATGAGACTGGAGCCATGGCGGAAGGTGGGGGCATAGCGGAGCAGGGAGGTGTCGGCGGGGGCATAGACCTCGCGATTCCACTCGGGATGGACTTCGATGCTGTGGCCGAAGATGACGTCGGCGTCGGGATGGGCGAGTGCCAGGGCGTCGCGCAGGGAGGTGGGCAAGGCGTAGAGGTCACCGCTGTTGAGGACGCTGATCCAGCGGCCCGAGGCCTGCTGGATGCCGCGGTTCAGGGCGTCGTACATGCCGTCGTCGGGGGCGGAGGTGAAGAGGAGGGAGGGAGAGGAG
>R14__coassemble_1184_pt1 | contig 13740 bp, 8 predicted proteins | sample R14__metabat2_high_PE_017 | metagenome-assembled genome bin R14 | reverse complement strand
GATACACATTATATATAATATATGCAAGAAAAAAGTGAATTTTTTTCGATTTTCTGCTCAAAATCATCGATTTGCTAAGTCCGACATGGCAAAATCGTGCTCTTTGCCTGGCTTATCCGTCATGAATCAGAGGGTGCAAAAGAGAAGTTCAAAACAGAAGAGCCGGCAGCATCGCTCTTCCTCAAAATACCCATTTAAACCTATCGTTGCATAGCCCGCCGATGGCTTCAATTTGATGCGAATTACCCAAAAATGATGATTCTCGAGGCGCATTCGGACAATTTGATGGACAAAAATACCTACAAACCATTATGAGCGTCAAAAAATCAATTACAAAAAAGTAGGTATTGCCCAATTTCGCAAAATCCGCTATCTTTGCACCCGCAAAATTGGGTTATTCCGACCCTATCGACTACCTTCGGAGCCCCTTCAGAGGGACCGGAGGAAAATAGAAGTGATATACATATATTATATAAGGTATTGACTAACGTTATGAACAGTATCAATCATGTGGCACTCGCAGCATCACTGGCCCTGATGTGCGCGATGCCCGCCCAGGCACAGCAGCAGTCCGTGATCGACTCGCTCAGTGCCCGCATTGCCAAGCTGGAGCGCAGAACCGGCCGCATCGAGAACTTCCACCGCCGTCTCAGCATCGGCGGATACGGCGAGGCCGTCATGACCCGCAATTTCTATTCCCAGCATTTCAATAAGTATATCGACCCCGCTTCGTACAAGGACGATGACTCGCACGGACGCGTCGACCTGCCTCACGTAGTCATCAACCTGGGTTACGACTTCGGCCATGGCTGGACCATGGGCATGGAGGTGGAGTTCGAGCATGGCGGCACCGAGAGCGCCGTCGAGATTGATGCCGACGAGAGCGGCGAGTACGAAGCCGAGACCGAGAAGGGCGGCGAAGTAGCCCTCGAGCAGTTCTGGCTCAACTATGAGTTCTGCCCCTGGCTCAATGTCAAGGCGGGCGAAATCATCGTTCCCGTAGGCTATAGCAACCAGTACCACATGCCCAACGAGTTCTTCACCGTCTATCGTCCAGAAGGCGAGTCGAGCATCCTGCCCAACACCTGGCATCAGGTGGGCATCTCGCTCTGGGGCCGCACCCCGCAGTGGCGCTACGAGGCGCAGTTCCTCTCCGGGCTGGACAGCGAGCGTTTCGGACACGACTGCTTCGTCCACTACGGTTCAACCTCCTGCTATGAGTTCAAGATGGCCAATGCCTATGCAGGTGCCCTGCGCATCGACAACTACAGCGTCGAAGGCCTGCGCATCGGCGTGAGCGGCTACTGTGGCAACTCGTTCAACAACACCATGCGCAGTCACAATGCCGAGAAGTATGCTGACTGCACCGGCACCCTCTCCATCGGATCGGCCGACTTTACCCTCGACCGCTGGAACTGGATCGTGCGCGGACACTGCACCTACGCCCATCTCAGCGATGCGCAGCTCATCACCACGTTCAACAACTCCTTCCCCAAGCACAATCAGCAGGACGGCTCGCCCAGCAAGCGTCAGCCCATCGGCAGCAATGCCCTGATGTATGGAGCCGAAGCCGGCTACGACATCTTCTCGCAGATTCCTGCCACCCGCAGCAAGGGACAGAAGCTCTACGTCTTCGGTCTCTACGAGTACTATAATTCGATGGAGGCGGGAGTCCAGAAGGCAGCCTACGAGTGGTGCAAGAAGAACCGCTTCGCCGTCGGCTTCAACTATATGCCCCTTTCGAAGATCATCATCAAGGGCGAGTACTCCTATCGTTCACTCCCCGACCCATATAACAACGAACCCTCAGTCTCATTGGGCATCACCTATACGGGCTGGTTCGATTAAGAGAATACAGAATAATCAATAACTTAACAAACTAACAAAAATGAAAAAGACTCTCAAGTATTTCATGATGGCTGCTACCCTCTGCTGCTCGGTCAGCATGGTTTCGTGCAGCAGCGATGACGATGACAATTCGTCCAAGCCAGAGGCAGCCAAGGGCACCGATGCCGCCGTTGAGGCTGCTTGCGACCAGTGGAAGACCTCACGTCAGGAGTGGGAGTGGTCAGAGGCATTCCTCTTCGGCCCTGCCGGTGACTTCTCGATCGATCCCCACACCGACACCTGGCCCTTCAACCGCACCCAGTTCGACAACTATATGAAGAAGTACAATCCTTCTGCTGACGAGGATGATGCCGAGATTCTCGCAGAGGCCATTGCCACTGGTCAGAATCTCACCGGCTTCCATGCCGTCGAGTACCTCATCTTCCGTGAGGGAGCTGCCCGCAAGATTGCCGATATGACGGCCGATGAGGTCTGGTTCGCCCAGACTGCAGCCGAGGATCTCTACCTGAGCTCGCTCAAGCTTGTTGCCGGTTGGGGTGGAGACCTGTCGGATGAAGAGGCCGAGATGCTCGAGGCCGAAGAGTTCGAGGTAACTGATGCTCCCGCCGGCTATGACGACTACGGTGACTACTTCATGAACGGCTATGGTGCAGTCACTGGCATCCAGCAGATCATCGCAGGTGCACAGGACATCATCGGCGAGGTTCGTGACTCTAAGATCGGCAACCCTGCCACTGGTACGGATGTCAACTACATCGAGTCGCCTCATGCCTACAACTCCATCCAGGACTTCAAGGACAACATCCTCTCCTGCCAGTACGCTCTCTACGGAGGCAAGGGCAACACCACTCCTTCGGGCACCTCGCTCATCGGCGCTTGCCTCAAGATGAGCCAGCTCAAGGCCGCTGCTGCGACCGTACAGGAAAAGCTCACCGCTGCTATCGCTGCCATCGATCCAGGCATGAAGAAGCCTTTCGTCCTCTACTACACCGACCAGAGTGCCAAGGACGCCATGAGCGCCCTTGATGAACTGGATGGCTCGCTGAGCGACCTTTCGGAGCTCATCAAACTGTATGCTGAGTCAGATGCCCTGATCAATGCTGGCGAGACCATCTGCAAGGAGTATGTCGAGAAGGTGGTACGTCCTACCTATCGCGCCCTTGCCACCTCGAATGGCGAACTCGTCGAGGCCCTCAGCAAGCTCTCTTACTAATCGGTTGAATTAGTAGCAGATAGAAATATTCACAACACCAGGCTTGTGGCTTCGTTGCCACGGCTTGGTGCTTGTCCGTCTAAAAGCACCAACTATTATTTCTGTTTTCAATATCCCCTATCTTATGAAAATTCAGTATTTCTTTTCTTCACTCCTCATGACCACAGCCCTCATGGCTTGTTCGTCAGACGATGACGATGACCTCATCGACCTCGGTGGCGGCACCCAGGAGGAGTACGGCGATGAGTACTATGCCGGTGGCAAGCTCGGCACCACCACCAACGTCACCGCTTTTGCCTACAAGCAGCCCACTCCCGCCACCGAGGAGGCTGGCCTCTCGCAGGACTTCTTTGCCGGCGAGAAGCTCTTCGAGCGCGACTTCAACCAGAACACCTCAGGCGCCTTCACCGGCCTGGGTCCCTTGGCTGTCCGTGTCGGCTGTCTCTACTGCCATCCCTCCTACGGCCACGGCAAGCGCCAGACCGACTACCGCGCCATGACCATGGGCAATGGCTACCTCCTCGTCCTCTATGAGAATGTCGATGGCAAGTCCACCTACCTCTCTTCGCTCACCGGCATGCCTCAGACCCTCGCCGTCGAGCCTTTCAAGTCACCGATTGACGAGACGCAGATCGTCATCGACTGGAAGGACTACACCGACGAGTGGGGCAACAAGTTCGCCGACGGCGAGACCTACTCGCTCATCTATCCTGAGGTGTCGATTCCCGCTTCGGCCTACTACGTGCCTCTGCTTGCCACCGTCAATGGTGTAGCCAATACCGAGCTCACCGTCGATCAGGTAGGCATCCGCCTGGAGTCGACCATCGGCATCTATGGCACCGGTCTGATCGATGCCATCCCCGATGACTCCATCCGTGCGCAGTGGCGCAAGGAGTCGCCCTACTGCACGCTCAATCCTGCCTACTTCGACCAGACGGCCAACGACTTCTGCAGCTATTACTCAGGCCTGTCGGGCAAGAAGTACGTCCGTCGCTACACCTATGCCATGTCGCGTGGTCCGCTGCAGGATGCAGCCGGCTCCAATGCCATCTGGAACATCACCAACGTCACCCGCTCGGACCGCCGTTACCACTACATGACCACCGCCTACGCCACCAAGGCAAGCCAGGATCCCGACGTGCAGAAGGAGTTCTACACCTACTTCCCCGGCGAGAAGACCGACAAGGGTGTCGAGTACGACATCTATCGCTACCTCACCGGCAAGGAGGATGGCCAGAACATCGCCGCCGTCGAGATGACCGACGACAACTACCTCGATCTGATGGTCTGGCACCGCGGCCTCGCCGTACCTGCCGCCCGTAACACCACTACGGCCGACTTCAAGGCTGGCAAGAAGCTCTTCACCCAGATCGGCTGTGCCCAGTGCCACCGTCCCTCATGGACCACTGGCGATGACGACATCGTCGATCCCAACGAGACAGCCACCAGCACCACCGTCTGCAACAACCAGAACATGCCTCGCTATCCCCACCAGACCATCTGGCCCTACACCGACATGGTGCAGCACCGTCTGTTCATGCAGAACGACATCCGCACCGGCTGGTGCCGCACCACTCCCCTCTGGGGCCGTGGCCTGAGCAAGCTCTGCACCGGAGCCGAAGATCGTCTGCACGACTGCCGTGCGCGCAACACGCTGGAGGCCATCATGTGGCATGGTTCGAAGGAGTCTGATGCCCGCGCCTCTATCGAGCAGTTCCGCGCGCTCAGCAAGGCCGAGCGCGACCAGGTCATCTTCTTCATCGAGTCAATCTAATCTTTCGTTGATGAACATTCACTTCCTCTATATCGCAGTCCTTGCCATGCCCCTGGCATGGGCTGCTTGTTCTGACAGTGGCAATACCTCGGCCGACGACGAACTTGTCGACCTCGGCGAACCCACCGTCACCGAATATCCAGACGACTACTATGTAGGTGGTCGCCTCGGTACCGTCACCGCCATCACCGCGCTGACCTATCAGCAGCCAGCCCCTGCCGTCGAAGAGCAGGGACTCGGCATGGCGTTTGCTCAAGGTGAGTATTTCTTCGATAAGCCCTGGAATCCCACCGAGGCTCCGTTCGCCGGCCTCGGTCCCCTCTATTGCCGCACGAGCTGCCGCCACTGCCATCTGGGTTACGGTCACGGCAAGCGGCAGACCCAGTACGATGCCAACACCTACGGCAACGGCATCATCCTCATGCTCATCGATCAGCAGGATCAGGTCATCACCTCGACCGGCTGGGTGGCCATGTCGGAAGCGCTGCCTCCGTTCAAGGGGCAGTTCGATGCCTCGAAAGTCCAGATTGACTGGCGCGACTATACCGACGAGTGGGGCAACAAGTTCGCCGATGGCGAGACCTACTCGCTCATCTACCCCGAGGTCACGCTGCAGGAGGGCTGCATCTATGGCCGTCTTGTCAGCAATGGTGTCGAGATTCCGCTCAGCGAAGCCAAGGTCCGGCTGGAGTCCTCCATCGGTTTCCTGGGTTGCGGTTTGATAGATGCCATCCCCGATGACTCCATCCTTGCCCAGTATCGTTCGGAGGGACGTTTCGCCACGCTCAATCCGCAGTTCTGGGACAATGACGCCAAGGACTTCGTGCGCCGTGCCGATGGCACCCTTGCCCTCGAGAATGGGGGCATCGTCTACAAGTTCGACTATGCGCTCGACCGTGCCTCTGTCCTCTCTGATGCCTCCTTCTGGGAGGTGCAGAATGTGACGCGCGACGACTTCCGTTCGCATTACATTCCCACAGAGTATTGGGAGTTCGCCGCAGCCGATCCTGAGGTCACCAGTCAGTTCTACGAATACTATCCCGAGTGGAATCTCACCGGCGACCCGGCCAAGGACATCATCACTTTCGGCAACTATGATAAGTTCCCCGTCGAGATGAAGGAGTCGGACTACATCAACTATATGGTATGGCACCGCGGCATCGGCATCCCCGCCGCCCGCAATGTCCAGAGCGACGAGTTCCAGCAGGGCAAGGCACTGTTCACTCAGATAGGCTGCGCTCATTGCCACCGTCCCTCGTGGACGACGGGCGACGACGAGCTGCGCGATCCCTACGGTCGCTTCACGGCCACCGATTCGCGTATGGTCCGCTTCCCGCGTCAGATCATCTGGCCCTATTCCGACCTCATTCAGCATCGCCTCTTCATGAAGAACGATTTGCGCACCGGCTGGTGCAAGACGGCCCCGCTCTGGGGACGTGGCTTGATGTCGCTCTGTGCCGGCCACAGTGACCGACTGCACGACTGCCGTGCGCGCAACACTCTGGAGGCCATCATGTGGCATGGCTGCCGCGCTGCCGAGAGCGGAGAGGCTGGTACCAGCGAGGCTCATGCAGCCGTCGAGCAGTTCCGCGCCCTCAGCAAGGCCGAGCGTGATGCGGTCATCAAGTTTGTCGATTCCATCTGATCTATGCTCAAGCGCACCTCCTTCCTGCTCCTCCTCGCAGCCATCCTCATCATGGTGGCCGCCACCATCATCGAGAAGTTCACAGGCTCAGCCACCGCGATCTACGGGTCGTGGTGGTTTGCTGCCGTGTGGGCGATGCTCGCCATCTGCGGCGTGTTCTATCTGCTGCGCCGCCACCTGCTGCGCCGCCCCGTGGTGCTGCTGCTCCACCTCAGCTTCGTCATCATCCTCCTCGGAGCCCTCATCACACACCTGTGGGGGCAGCATGGCGTCATTCACTTGCGGCTCGATGAACCTTCCTCGGCATATATTACCGAACAGGGCCGTCTGCAGCAGCTCCCCTTCAGCGTGACGCTTACCCGGTTCGACATCCAGACCTATCCGGGCACGCAGACGCCCATGGACTATGTCTCGGCGCTTCGGCTTTCGACGGGCGACACGCTGACCGTGGCGATGAACCATATCGGGCAGCAGGCTCACTATCGGTTCTATCAGTCCAGTTATGACTCCGACCTTCAGGGCTCGCTCCTGTCGGTCAGTTACGACCCCGTGGGCATCGGCGTCACCTATCTGGGCTACGGGCTGCTCTTCCTGTCGATGGCGCTGCTGCTGCTCCTGCCGCATGAAGGGTTCCGTCGCACCCTGCGCCAACTGGGCAGTATCGGCATCAGCCGCTCGCTCTGGCTGCCCCTGGCGCTGCTGCTCTGCGCGGCTCAGGCAGAGGCCAAGCCACGCAGCGTCCCCGCTCAGCAGGCGCATGAGTTCTGCAGCCTCTACGTCTATTACAATGGTCGCATCTGTCCGCTGCAGACCGTGGCACGCGACTTCACCATCAAGCTCTATGGCCGTCCCAGCTACAAGAGCTGCACGGCCGAGCAGGTCTTCACGGGCTGGGTGCTCTTCCCCCTCACCTGGCAGGACGAGCCGCTCAAGGAGCGCAAGGGGCAATACGCCTACGAGCAGAAGGCGGTTCAGCAGATGTTGCTTTCGGGTCAATTCACCCGGCTTTTCCCCATCGGAGACCAGGGGGCCTGGTACAGCCCTCATTCCGTCATGCCCAATGACGTCCCTGAAGACCAATGGACCTTCATTCGCCGTTCGCTCGACTATCTGGCCGAGTTGGCAGGAAGGAGCGATTATGAGGCATTCTCGACCACCGTTGCCAAGATCCGCCGCTACCAGCAGCGCGAGGCGCACGACGTCCTGCCCAGCGACTCACACTTCCAGGCGGAGCTCTTCTACAACCAGGCCGACTACACGCGCCCCTTGGCCATGGCGTTCGCCACGCTCGGCATCCTGCTCTTCATCGCCTACGTGGTGCTCAGTGGCAGGCAGCGGTCGCTTCCTGCATGGCTCATCTACACGTGCCACGCGCTGCTCGGCCTCGCCTTCGGCTATCTGCTCCTGCTCTTCGGCCTGCGCTGGTATGTCAGCGGGCACCTGCCGCTCAGCAATGGCTTCGAGACGATGCAGTTCATGGCGCTGTGCCTCGTGCTGCTCACCTTCGTGTTGCAGCGGCGCATGCTGCTCGTCATCCCCATGGGCTTCCTGCTCTGTGGCCTCACCCTCCTGGTCTCGACCTTCGGGCAGAGCAATCCGCAGATCACCCATCTCGTGCCCGTCCTGCAGTCGCCCCTGCTCTCCATCCACGTCTGCATCATCATGGTCAGCTATTGCCTGCTGGCCTTCACGTTCATGAATGGCATTGCTTACTTGGTCGGTGCACGGTTCACAATGCACAGTGCACGGTTGTCAATGCACAATGCACGATTGAATGCTTCGGATGACGGAGGCAATAATCGTGCATCGTGCATTGACAACCGTGAACCATTGACCCAGCTCTCACGTCTGCTGCTCTATCCCGCCCTCTTCTGCCTGGCGGCAGGCATCTTCATCGGTGCCATCTGGGCCAATGTCTCATGGGGACGCTATTGGGGCTGGGACCCCAAGGAGGTGTGGGCGCTCATCACGCTGCTGGTCTACAGCTTCGCCCTCCACTCGGAGTCGCTCCCGTGGTTCCGCCGTCCCGGTCACTTCCACCTCTTCATGGTGCTCGCCTTCCTCACCGTCCTGATGACCTATTTCGGCGTCAACTTCCTGCTGGGTGGCATGCACAGTTATGCCAACGGTTGATGCCCTCCCTCCTCACTTACTGCCCAGCCAGGCACCCAGTGCGACAGCGCCGAGGCCCAGCAGCAGCGTGAGGGCAAAGTAGAGGGCGAAGAGTCCTGCATGCCCGGTGCGCAGCAGTGTCAGCCCTTCGCTTGAGAAGGTCGAGAAGGTGGTGAAGCCGCCACACAGTCCGGTGGTGAGCAGCAGTCGCACCTCCGGGCTCCAGCCCAAGCGTGCCGACAGGCTGTAGAAGAGTCCGATGAGCAGGCAGCCCAGCACGTTGGCGGTCAGCGTGGGCCAGGGCAGCAACGTCTGTCCCAGCTGGCTGAGCGGATTGAGTCGCAGGTGATCGCGCGTCAATGAGATGCCGTAACGGATGACGGAGCCACAGCCGCCTCCCAGGAAAACAAGTAGGAATTCACGCATATTGTGGTTCAAAGATTCAGAAGGGTGTCAGGAACGGAGAGTTCTTGACACCCTTATCTATTTTACTTTCGGATATAGATACCTCCTCGGCGAGGCTCACTGACGCGTTGGCCCAACAGGTTGTAGAGCGCGCCGGCAGATGTCCGATGCTGTGTCGGCTGCTCCTCGGCAGGCAGTACGTCGATGCCGAGTTCGGCATCATGCTCCAGCCAGAGCTGCGGCAGCTGCCGTGAGTCGTCGAGGTACCATGGAGCATCGACCGCCTGTCCGAACTGCAGCCCCAGCTGCGCCGTCAGCCATTCGGCCGAGAGCGGTTCGCTGAGGTCTGAGAGCCGGTAGTTGTCGCTCACGCCCGGATTGCTCTCGCTGTCCGGGTCGCTCTCCCAGACGCTGTAGCTGTAGGCAGGCTGGTCCTGGGTGAGGCAATGGCGGATCATGCCGCCGGCATATTCGTCGACGTATCCGCAGAGGGTTCCCTGGTCAGCCACGCAGCGCTCCACCACGGCATTCATGTTGGAGCCCACGATGCCGCCATGGCTGCCCGTAGCCGAGATGCTCACGTCCGTGTGGCAGTCGTTGATGTTGATGCCCGCCTGATTGCCCACCAGACCCACGATGCCGCCCGCATCGCCGCGTGCCGTGAACGAGCCGTGCGCCGCGCATGCCGTGACGTGGGTAGCGGTCTTGAGCGAACCCACGATGCCGCCCACTTCGGTCGAGTGGGGGGCGTCGATGGTGAGGTCATCCACCAGGCAGCGCCCGAAGGAACCCTGGTTGCTCGCCTCGCCTGTCAGTCCTCCACAGCGCACGTCGTATGCCTCGGGCACGACGATCTGTGCATCGTAGACCATCACGCTGTCCATCGTGACGCCCATCGCCTGACCCGCCACGATGCCGGCACTGACGCAGCTCGAGGTGCCCACGGTGATGCGGGCATGACGCAGCGTCAGGTTGCGGATGGTGGTGGTGGTGCTCGCCAGCATATCGCCCATGCGGCCGAAGAGGCCGGCGAAGTATTGTCCGTTCTCCGTCGCATTCACGGTGAGGTAGTCGATGCTGTGACCGCAGCCGTCCAGCGTGCCGGTGAAGCCTGCGATGGGCTCCCATCGGCCGTAGTATTGGCGCATGTCGATGTCGGCAGCCAGCCGATAGGTGGCGGCAGGATGCTGGCCCATCAGCGCCAGGTCGCCCGCACTCTGGATGTAGTAGACTCCCTCCTCGTGCTCGCCCTCCTCGCCGCTGGGATCGACGAACGACTCGAAGGGCAGGTCGTAGCGAGCCAGCACGTAGGTCGACTGGCGTGCCTCGGCATCCCAGCCCCAGTAGCCGATCAGCAGTGCCGGGTGTTCGCCCTCGGCGAGGCCCACCTGGTTGACGGCACCCATCTCGTCATCCTTGCCGAAGGTGGCGATGGTCGAGCCGTCGGCACCGACGATGTAGAGCACGTCGTCGTAGCCGCCCTCGTCATTCTGCTGCTTCACCAGCACGATGTATTCGTGCTGCGCATCGGTGTTGATGAGGTAGGGATTGAGCGTGCGCCCGCTGATCCAGGGGGTGAAGGTCGAGACGCCTGCCGCCATCGGGAAGGAGTCGAAGTGGTCCAGTTGGCCCTGCTGGTCGAACCATCCGATGTAGCCCACCACGCGCCCCAGCCGGTCGTAGGTGCCTTCGTTCATGCCCATGGCATACTGGTAGGTGTCGCCCACGGCATAGCGGTCCAGGTAGCTGCTCGCCTGCATGCCTCCGGCGGTGTCGCCGAAGTGGGTCACCTCCTCGCCCGAAGGCAGGTCTACGGTGACCATGTCCTGCGTGCCGTCCAGATACTGGCGCACGAACTTGTACTGGTCGGCCTGCCCCGGCACGTCGGCCAGCTGGCTCCAGCTGACGCAGTTCTGGGCCAACGTCTTGAGCTGCTGACCTGACTGGTCATAGACCTCAATCGATGCAAACTCGTCGTCCACTTCGGTGTAGTAGTCGTACTGCGTGATGACGAAGTTGAACTGACTGTCGCCCGTATAGTAGCCGCGGCTGAGGTCGCTGTAGCTGAACATGCCGAAGGCGGGGAAGCGGTAGAGCACCCCCTCGGGCACCTCGATGGGCAGGCTCAGGTGGGCTGCCTCCTGATAGTTGCGGTCGTAGACCTCCACCTCGAAGGTGTTGTCGGGGGTGACGGTGATGTCCTCGTCCGCCATCTCGCCCTCCTCGTCGGCCTCGGGCAGCGTGGCGTAGAGCTTGCCGAAGTGCGGGATGACGTAGTAGGGCTCGCCATCGATGCTGAAGGTCGAGAAGGTGGGACCCTCGCCGTAATAGAAGAGCTCACTGGCGATGCGGAATGTGTGTTCGGCAGTTGGCCCCGCGTCGCCCTGTGCAGGGCGCATCACGGTGAAGCAGTCGTAGCTCTGGCCCGTCAGTGCGTCCAGCTCGCTGGTGATCAGGATGACGCGCTGGTAGGTCGTGAATCCGCTCGATGAGTCGAAGAAGAGGGCGTTCGAGGCGGGCGTCGTGTAGACCAGTTCGCCCAGGTTGTTGTAGGCGCGTATCTCGGCATACTGATGGTATTCGGCATCGTAGCCATGCACGTAGACCATCACCTCCCACGTCGCCGACTGCGTGTCGAAGAAGCGTGTCGTGATGGTGCCGAAGGGCTGTATCACATTGAGCGTGTAGCCCTCGGGCAACTGGGGCTGTACGCCGAACTGGCATTGCTCCTGGCACAGCTCGTCATAGAAGGTGATGGTCGACTGGGTGTAGTCGGCGTCGATGTCCTGCGTGTAGTACCAGTTGGTGCCGTCCACGGCGGTGATGGCGCCCCATCGTCCGGCGAGGGTCGATGAGGGGGAGAGGGAGGCGGCTGAAGCCGCGGTTAATGCGGCGGGGCCGCGGTTAAGGGAGGTCGGTGCGGCGGTGCTGCGGTTAAGGGGGGTCGAGAACTGGCGCGGACCTGCCGTGAGCGAGGTGCTGACGAGCGCCAGGGAGAGGAGATGAAGTGCCTTCATTGTTGATGCCGCTTGGCGGCGGTTAATGCGCTTCGCGCGGTTAAGGAAGGTTGATGCGGCTTTCAGCCGCGGTTAATGGCTGCAAATATAGCGTTTTTAGTCGAAACTTCCAAATAATCGCCCTAAAAAATGGATTCAAGGAGGCCAGAATTACGAAAACACCCGACTTTCGACCCAAATTGAGGTGTCCAATTTGGACAATTGGCCGAAAGTCCTTATCTTTGCACCATCCAAAATGACCTATCCACAATGAGAAAGCATCTTCTGACTCTGGCAGTGGCAGCATCGGCAATGATGGCCACGGCACAGGACAACAGTCTGGGCGACCTGACCGTCGACTTCCAGCTTCGCACGCGCGGAGAGTATAACAATGGTGTGGGCAGTCCCCGCAATGAGGGCGAGCTCTCGAACCTCTCGATCAACGATCGTGCCCGCCTGGGCATCACTTGGGCGCGTCAGGGGCTGAGCGTGCGCCTGGCAGGGCAGCAGAGTGGCTTCTGGGGCGGTGAGGGCATCAAGGACCAGCAGACGCAGTTCGGTATCCATGAGGCATGGGCCAAGCTGCAGAGCGCGTCGGGCTACTTCCTGCAGGTGGGTCGTCAGACGCTGGTCTATGACGACGAGCGCCTCCTGGGCGGCCTGGACTGGCACGTCGTGGGCAACCATCACGATGCGCTGCGCATGGGCTATGCCGGCAAGGCTGACCAGCTGCACCTCATCCTGGCGTACAACAACAACGGTGCTGCGCGCGATGGCAACTACTACGATGCCAAGATGCCCTACAAGACGATGCAGACTCTCTGGTACCATCACAACTTCCAGGCTCCTCTCCAGATGAGCCTGCTCCTGATGAGCCTCGGCCGCGAGGCGGGTGAGGCTGGCTGTGGCAATACGCGCTACCTCTTCACCTACGGCACCTACCTCACCTACAAGCCTACGGCCGACTGGGCGTTCAATGCCACTCTCTATGCTCAGACGGGTCAGGCTGCCACCGGTGCCAGCAAGCGTGCCTGGATGGCTAACTTCGATGCCCGCTACAGCTACGGCGCCGGCTACTCCACCCTCCTCGGCGTCGATGTGCTGAGTGGTGCTGCTGCCGGTGACACTCACTCCACCAACTTCGAACCGCTCTATGGCACTCACCACAAGTTCTACGGCGCCATGGACTATTTCTATGCCAACAGCTGGAAGAATGGCAACCCCGGCCTCATCGACATCAAGTTGACCGAAGGCCTCAAGTTCAGCCCTAAGGTCAATGGCACCGTCGCCCTGCATGAGTTCCTCACGGCACGCGACTACAAGGACCGTCTCGACCTCGACCGTACGCTCGGCACCGAATGCGACCTGCAGCTCAATTGGGCCATCCAGAAGAACGTCACCCTGCAGATGGGCTACAGCATGATGTTCGGCACCAAGGCGCTCGACTACTGGAAGGGCGGCAGCCACGACAGCTGGCAGGATTGGGGTTGGATAAGCCTCAACATCAATCCCCAGATTTTCTCCACCAAGAAATAAGCCAATTTTTATATAGCATCAAGTACCATAAGACCTGATACCCGTAGAGAAACACACATAAAATAACGCTGTGACGCGACCCCCGTGATGGAGGGCCGCGTCATTCTTTTTCGGGGCTGACGCATCTGCGAAGCTCCAAGGCAGCATTTGCGCCCAGATGCTGCTTTGCACCGCAGCAGGGAGCAGCATTTGCGCCCGGATGCTGCTTTGC
>R14__coassemble_1138_pt1 | contig 14217 bp, 16 predicted proteins | sample R14__metabat2_high_PE_017 | metagenome-assembled genome bin R14 | reverse complement strand
AGGGCAACACCTACACAGCACTCAGCGAGTGCGCAAAGCAGTTAGAGAAGAATGGCGTAGAAGCCGAGATAGTATGGATTGGCGTTAAGCCTGTGCGTGGATGCATCGCCTGTTACCAATGCCGCGAGAAGGGCTTGGGCAAGTGTGTCTTTGACGACGACCTCACCAACAGCGTCATTGAGAAGATGGCCGAATGCGATGCCATCATCCTTGGTGCTCCCGTCTATTGGGGACAGCCAGCGGCTCAGGCACTTGCCTTGCAGCAGCGCATGCTCTATGCTGGTGGTGCCAACTTCCGAGGCAAGCCTGCTGCTGCTGTGACGGTATGCCGCCGTGGTGGAGCCAGTGCAGCCTTCCAGACACTGCAGATGCCTTTCCAGATGTGCAACATGCCTATCGTCACATCGCAGTACTGGAACATCGCCTATGGACGCACCCCTGGTGAAACTGCACAAGATACAGAAGGCCTGCAGACGATGCGCACCCTTGCCAACAATATGGCTGTGATGCTGAAGATGTATGCCACAGGCAAGGCCGAGATGCCCGAGACGGAAGAGTGGCAGCCCATGCATTTCATAAGATAATTGACGATGACAGTACAAGAATATAAAGACCATATTGCTGCAGGCCTACCCGTTGAGAATGGAAGTCCCGCACACCTCTTCATGCACGAGATGAGCCAGGAGGCTATCCGCATCACCATGAAGATAAACAACGAGTACCACACACCCGACGAGCTGCGAGCCTTGCTCTCAGAACTCTGGGGCTTCAAGGTGCCCGATACCGTAGGGATGTTTCCGCCGTTCAATACCGATTGTGGCAAGAATACGGAAATCGGTGAGCGTACCTTTATCAACAGCGGATGTATGCCTCTGGCGTTGATGCCCGTGCAGGGTTCGCTGCCTCTTTCGATGGGCGAATGAAGGACCGTGAGCCCATCCGTCTGAATCTCAACAGCGTTGAGCAACTTGATGACATCATCTGGGCAAGATACACAATCAAAAGATAAAACTAATAAACGGCTCTCCATGCCAAGAGCGACTCTTCAGTCAGATAATACGACTATGACAATTCAAGAATTCATCCAGACCTACAGTGAGGCATTCGGCGAGTCAGCACCTCTGCCTATCGTATTCGGTTACAGCAATACTCCGGCCACGGAGGTCGATGCCGATGGCATGCCCGTTAAGAGTGCGCCGAAGTGTATCATTGGCGCTATTTCAAAGGTGCGCGACGGCGAGTCGTTGACCCTCTGCCGCGAAGTTATCAAATGTGGTGGCGGCGGGCTTTACACCTGTTTCAACCCCATGCCTGAGCGTGTGCCGATGTTCGTCAGTCAGATAGAGCACTACCGACAGACGCCGGAGATGGTAAAGGAATATGTCAAAGGGCTCGATATTCAGATGACAGGCAAGCGTTACCTGAACTTCGTGCGTATTGACCAAGTAGAGAACCTTGACGAGATGGACGGCATCATCTTCTTTGCCACTCCCGACATCCTCGCAGGCTTAAGTTCGTGGGCATTCTATGACAATAATGCTCCCGATGCCGTCAGCACACAGTTCGCCTCGGGGTGTGCAAGCCTCGTGACCTTCGCCGTAAGAGAGAACCGCGAAGGTGGTCGCCGTTGCTTCCTCGGCATGCTCGACCCGTCGGCACGTCTGTTGGTTCCAAAGAATGAACTGACCTTCACCATCCCGACATGCCGTTTCAAGGAGATGCTCGGAACAATGAAGGATTCTGCCCTTTTCCAGCATGCCTTTTCGGTAGTTAAGAAACGCATAAACGGAGAGATACAGAAAGAAAACTAATGCATATCGACCATATAGCCCTCTACTGCACCGACCTTGAGGCGATGCGTGAGTTCTGGATGAGGCATTTCGGCTGCGCATCCAATGAGCAGTACCACAATCCTCGCACAGGATTGCGGACCTATATTCTCTCCTTCCCCGATGGCGTTGCCCGACTGGAGATCATGCAACGGCCGGAGGTTACAGAGCCATTGCCCGGCCTATACCGTGCAGGTTTGATCCACATGAGCGTGTCTGTAGGTAGCAAGGATGCCGTTGATAATAAGGCATTGGAACTGCAAGACGCTGGTTACGAATGTATCAACGGCCCTCGCACCACAGGCGACGGATACTACGAGAGCTGCATCATTGGGCCGGAAGGAATACTCATTGAAATAACAATCTGAAAGAGGAGTTGGCGCTTGCCGCCCACCTCTCGTGGGCCAAAGATCAGACAATATGACAGAATTCGAAAAATGCATGGCTGGTGAACTCTACGACTGCCATTTGCCAGAGTTCCTGGAAGGCAAGGCGCGTGCTACCGATTGGATGCAGCGCTACAACGCCCTGCCTTACAGCGAGCGTGGAAAGCGCTATGGCATGCTCAAAGAGCAGTTAGGTAGCGTGGGTACGAACGTGAGTGTGGCTGACGGCATCATCATCGGCTTCGGACAGAACATTCATATCGGCAACAACGTGAGTATCAATTACCGTTGCATCCTCCAACGACTGCAGCACTATCCGCATCGGCAACGATGTGCTCATTGCTCCCGGTGTGCAGATGAATACCGCCTCGCATCCCGTCAGCATGGAGGAGCGTCTGACCAAGGACTGGGATCCCTCGTCAGGCGAATACCGTTGGCGCACTTATTACAATGTGACCTTTAGAAAACGAACGATTATGAACATAGAAGAAGCACGCGACTTTGCACTCGCCCTGCCGTTTGCAACGGAGGATGAATTTGCAGAAGGATGGATCTCGTACCGCATCGACGGAAAGTGGTTTATGCTCATCCAGCTTGATGCGCCCGAGCCACGCATCACGTTGAAGTTCACACCTGATGAGAACGAAGAACTGCGGGAGCACCATAGCGAGATTCAGGAAGGCTACCACATGAACCACCGGCATTGGTCGTGCATTGACCTGAATGGAACATTGGATGACCGGTTTGTTGAAATGCTTATCCGACGTTCATATGCGTTGGTAGCATCAAAACTTCCCAAGCCTTCCGTTCATTATTCGGATATAATAGAATTTGCCAAAGACGAAATGAAACTGCCACTACCGGAGTAGCATGATTGATAAGGATCCCGCCCCGGCGGTCAGCCCCCTCTGTCTGCTGATTACTCAGGCGAGGGACATCACAGTACAATAATCAGTCTTTACGCATAAGATGAAGAAGCTTTCAAACATATTCAAATCCGACACCCACTGGCAGGCGCTATTCCTCTCCCTGTTGCTGTCCGCGATAGGCTTCGGATTATATAAGGGAGTCATAGACAACTACATGGCAGAGGTGGTGCGCATGCAGGAGTTCGACCGTGGCGTCACGGAGTTCTTCCGTGAACTGCCAGGATTGCTGCTCGTGCTGATACTCGCCCTGTTCTACCGTTCCTCAGCCGAACGCATGTACAAGGTAGGCATGATCATCATGGTCATCGGTATGGCTATGCAGGCGTTTATCTCACCAGTCAAACTGTTGGTGATACTCGCCATCTTCATCTATTCCACGGGTGAGCACATCCAGCTGGGCATGAAGAACACGCTCTCACTGGAGTATTCGCAGGATGGCAAAGGCGGTGAGGCCCTCGGATGGCAGAACTCCATCTATCAGATAGGCAACCTTGTGGGTTACGCCGCTATCATAGGCGCCTTCGCCCTGGTGCAGAGTGCGGCGCTCTTTACACCGACCTTCATGGTGGCTGCTGCTTTCATGCTCATGGCAATGATTGTGAGTCTTCGGCTTGCCGGTCAGAGCAAGACCGACAAGAATAAGTCGAGATTCTATTTCCGACGGAAGTTCACCAAGTATTACATGCTCGAGGTCTTTTATGGAGCCCGCAAACAGGTGTTCTTCACCTTCGGCCCATACGTGCTGATTCTCTTCTATGGCGCAGATGCCGGTACGATAAGCCTGCTCTTCGCCGTCTCAGCCATTGCCTGCTTTGTCTTTGCCCCGATGGTGGGCAAGCTCATCGACCGCATTGGCTACAAGCCGGTCATGATAGGCGATACTTTGATTCTGGTCATTGTGTGCTTCTTCTACGGCTACGCCCATCATCTCTTCTCGATGCATACCGCCATGATAGTGTGCTGCATCAACTATGTGCTCGACTCTGTTATCTCCCTGGCATCGATGGCATCAAATGTCTATGTGCAGGACATTTCAGACAACAAGGAGGAGATGCGAGCCACTATCTCTACGGGTATCTCGGTCAACCATTTCATCACCATCTTCATCGCCCTGCTTGGAGGATGGATATGGCAGATGCTCGGCATAGAGACGCTCTTCCTTATATCGGCTATCCTTGGTTTGTGCAACAGCGCCTATGCCGCTACAATAAAGAAGAAGATATGACGCTGTTGCATATTTTCGTCGCGTGCCGATATGACGCTTGACCAGTTCGTCAACAACCGGCATTTTCTGATGTTGAGTATTATATGATTGGTTGGTTTTACTGGTTGATTATCTTATCAACGGTGGCTGACTGAACAGTGCTGCCCTTGATGGCAACGCCGCTCTTGACTGTGGCCTTTGGGCAGAGCTTCCGGAGGTCGCTGATGCTCTGACCGAGGCCGCTGCCTTCGTGGGTAGAGTATGGCAGGACGGTCTTGCCGGCAAAGCCGTCGTGTGCCTCGATGAAGGTGAAGACGGGCATCGGGAAGGTGCCCCACCAAATAGGATAGCCGAGGTAGATGGTGTCGTACTCAGAGAGGTCGACGTCACCCTTATAGGCAGGACGGGCGTTGGCGTTGAGTTCTGCTTGTGCCTCCTCGGTGCAACGGGTATAATCCTCGGCGTATGCCTTCTCAGGGATGATCTCGAACTCGTCGCAGCCGGTGGCCGCTTTGATTTTCTGTGCTATGACCTTGGTATTGCCCACCTTGAGGTTCACGATGTCGCCGCTGACGTAGTTGTTGCCTGAGCGGGAGAAGTAGATGACGATACTCTTTTTCATGTCGTTTGTGTCAGTTGTTGATTCATTGTTCTGTGCCTTCGTCGTGCATGAGGTCACGATGCAAAGGAGTGCCATGATGGCGGTAAGTAGATGTTTCATTGTTACGAGAATTAAGTTAGGGTAGTTACCACACTAAAGGCAAAGAATATCCAGATTTGTCGAAAGCACGAGTGTTCTCACTCCATGCTGTTGCGCTCGGACCGGAAAGGATGGCAGGAAATATGCCATAGGCCATTCGTGGAAGATTCAGTGCACTTGGAGTGTTACCTCCCATGAGCAAAGTATATTCTCCTCCCGGTACAGTGGCTTCCTGTGGCGCCGTCAACTTGCCGGATGGTTCTGACATGAGAAAGGCTCCCGGTGTATCGCTTCCCATGCTTTGCGAGGTGACGATGAGTCGTAGGGTATGCCCCGGTTTTACCCCGTACTGAATAGGCTCCAGTGACATCTGGAAACGCTGTACCTTTCCGGGAGTGAGGTAAATATCCTTATCCAGTTTGGCATAAGGCCATGTGATGACCCCTTTCTTATCTTTCCATGAGGCTGCTTCGTTCAAGGCGCTGAGACTCCCCAGGACGGCGCCTTTGGTAATCATCGTCATCGTTCCGTCGGGTGCCGCATCGTAAAGCCGCGTAAGCAACAGCAGATTGGTGCCAGTGGATTTCGCATAGAAGTCCAGTGACACAGGGCCGGCGATTGTCATGCCCTCCGCGACAGGTGCCGTCTCGAACTGGATTCTGCCGTCCTTTTCGTTCGGGTTGGCGTCATAGCGAAGATGCTGTCCTCCTTGTATACCTTCTTTTTCGGCAAGACTACCGTCTGCGGAGAGATAGAACGGTGTGTAGTCGTCAGTTGCCGGATAAGTACTCATATTCACCCACTTATCACTGCCTACCTCATAGAGGTGCAATGGAGTATCCACCTCTTGCAAACCGGTATCGACGCCCTTCATCCAGGTGTCGAACCACTCCAGCCACATGCCTATGTCCATCCCGAAACCATGTGGCCAGTTTCCTATTATCAACTGGTATCTGGGAGTGACCGACTGGCTGCTCAGCATGGGAAGATTATGATCCCTTCTGGCAAAAGCGTTCTGGAAGGCAACATATCCACGGATGGCTCCTGTCTCGTTCAGGTCATCCCATCCTCCCCACTGAAGGACTGGGATTCCGTTCTCTACGATATCCTTGCTCCAACGGAGTGGGATGCGGTCTTGCCAGAAATCCGAATCATAGGCCGAGACACCACCTGCCCAGAAGTCGTTTGCGAAGTCAGTGAAATGCTTTCCAGCACCGGGGTTGTCGCCCATGCCTGACTGTGCATGCGGAGGATAGACACCCATCAGAGCACTTGGGATTCCATTGTTGGTCCATGCCTGTCGGTACTGAGCATCCAGCCCAATGCTGGCAGCCACAACAGCCTTGAGAGGGGAGTCCTTCCCCACTTTAGCCGCTGTCGCCAGACCCTCAGCACCAGGATATGAAGCACCATAGAAGCCCACTCTGCCATCTCCGCCGTCTAACTGAGATGCCCATCTCACGACCTGAACTCCGTCGAGTCCATCCTGACTGCTGAACTGACCGAGTTCGCCTGTTGATTTACCAGAGCCTCGCGGATGTACCAGCACCGTGATATAGCCATGTTCCGTGAAGTAAGCATGCGGCAACCGTTCTGCCTCGCCCTCACCGTCGTAGGGCGTCAGTTCAACCAAGACAGGAAAAGTTTCGGTGCTCCGCTTGCCGGTCGTCAAATCGGTGGGATAGGATATCTTTGCTTCCAGCTGATGTCCGTCTTCCAACGGAATGAACACGTCGCGCACTAATTCAGAACCATAGCGTGCTGGACCTGGTTGCCAACCTTTGCCACCGGGGTATGAATTGGTCTGACTTTTTATGGATGATGTGAATGCCACGCACATAACTACTGCAACGATGAATTTAAGTTTCATTGCTTGTTAGGGTTTAACGGACCATAGAAGTAACTTGCCGTTGCTCCGCCATCGATGAGGAAGTCAGAGCCGGTGATGAAGGCTCCCTGTGGTGACATCATCAGTTCTACGAGGGCGGCAACCTCGTCGGCTGTGCCCGGACGACCGGCAGGACATTTGGCAAACATATTCTTGTAGAAGTCGCCACGAGGGCCGTTGAACTCGTCGATGGCGAGTGGCGTGACGATGATGCCTGGCGAGACGCTGTTGATGCGTGCTCCATGCTTGCCCCACTTAGGAGCCTCGCCCATCACTCGCTTCACGTTGCAGCGCTTGGCGAGTTGGTAGGCATGGAGTGTGTCGCGGATATTCTGCGGCTGAAGGAAGTCAGTAAAGAGCAGTTCTTCTGTCGGAGCCGTAGCGAGCCATTCGTCCTGCTCAGATGTGAGGGCAGGCATACGCCAACCGCTCTGACTGCTCACGGTGATGCCGCAGCCACCATCTTTGATTACCTTGCCCACCTCTTCGAGCAATACGGCAGTCCCATAGAGATCCACCTTGAGGATGGTCTCGATAGGAGCCTGTGATGGTGATACACCAGCGGCATTGATGAATTGGCAGATATCGCCATATTCCTGCGCCTTGCTGATAAGTGCAAGGATGCTCTCGCGAGAGGAGATGTCGCACGTTACCGGCTCTACATCGTAGCCGGCATTATTCATTATCTTACTGATGGCACGTGCATTATCGAGCGACTTGTCGCCCACAACGATCTTCTTGCCATAACCGATACGGCGGGCGATGGCCATGCCTATCTGTCCCGCACCTGTCCAAAGTATTACGTCTTTCATTTGCTTACTGCATTTTGTCATTGTCGATTATTTTCCCTTTTCCAATTCGTCGCTCATCTTTTTGTTCCAAGCGTCAGAGTTTCCGCCTTCCTGTTCATCTGGCATAGGAAAGTTGACAAATTGACGTGTCATCTCAGCACTCGGTGACATGTCCGTCTCCGTTCAGCCTCTCAATGACAGCCGTACGCTGAGCATAAGGATGACACTCCATCTGCATGACAACTGGCTTAATGGTTGTGGAGTCATCTCGCTGCGCTTCACGCCGCTCTCCGCACAGAAGTCACGGACAGCACGTCCCACTCCGGCTTCGTCCTGATAGGCATGGGCAGTATCAATGTGGCGGTATCCCATGCGAAGGGCAGAGAGCACGGCTTCGTAGCATTCGTCATTGTCGCGCATCAGGAATGTGCCGATACCGAATTGTGGCATCTGGCCCCCGTCAGATAACGTGAGCATCGGATAGTTGTCGATATGGCATTGCTCTTGTCTTTGTGCCGTTGGTCGCTCTATGCCAGGACCCATCATACGAGTGGTGAAGACGAATGAGGCAAGTCGCCATTCTTTCTTCTCCTTGATGAACATCTGGGAGACGAAGAATGGGTGGCTTGTCACCTGTCCACCGACCTCGGCATCAAGGACTATGGTGCTATAGACAGCCACGTTGGTATCGTTGATAATCTTCACATCCACGCCATACACCTCGGCATGCTTATACCATATCATACCGCTGCCGATGGTCTGCAGTTCCTGCTCTGTGCCCCAGTAGCCGCCCATGTGTACGAACTCGCAGTTGGGGTGGAAGATGCCTTTCAGGGCTGTCGCGTCCTTTGCAGCCATAAGGTCCCAGATCTTCTGCGAGAGGTCAGCGAAAGGCTGTTCCTCTGCGGTATGAGTCTTGTTGTCAAATGTAGGCCAACGCTGCTCCTGAGCGCTTGCCGTGATGCTTACGAAGAGCATCAGAAGAAAGAGGATTCTTTTCATATCATCAGTCGTTTTGCTTTATTTTCTTACCCGATGCGTCATATTTCCCGTCAATGACAACTTGATGGTTCTCTGTCAACTGCTTGCGTATCTCTTTAGCCGTCGTTGCTGTTTTCGGGGTGGCAATGCCGTCAGACGCGTCAAGGTCGATGATGGTGTATGAGCATGTGCCGAGACCTATCTGCTCGGCATAATCCACGATATAGGTGCCGTGCTGACGGTTGATGCGATTCTGCAGGGCTGTAGCATCATCACCGGTCTTGTTGTCGTAGTTGAAGACGATGTCGAGGCAAGCCTTGTCGAGAGCGACAGGGTCGAGTGAGGCGAGTATGCCTACATCGTTCATCTCCGGTGCGTCTGGCGACCCGTCGCAGTCGCAATCGACAGAGAGCTTATTCATCACGTTGATGTAGAGGATGTGACCGTTCAGATAGTTATGCACCGCCTGTGCTGCAGCCGCCATCGACTCAAGGAAGGAATCCTGATCGTTGTTGCCCCACGGGCTTGTGGTTGATTTGCCGGCAGAATGGATGTAGCACTTGCCGCTCTTTGAAGCCACACCAATGGACTGGTTCTTCAGCACGCCGCCGAAGCCGCCCATGGCATGACCTTTGAAATGAGCCAGATTGATCATCCAGTCGTAGTTGGCGAGGTGCGTGCCGACGATGTTCTTAGCCAGGTGCTTCGTATCCTGGATGGGTATCTCGAGGTTGCCCTCCTCATCCATTATATCGACAGTCTTGAAGCCATTAGCCTCAGTGAAGCCACGCTCTTCGATAGCCTTACGATGGTTGGCTGTTGTAGATCGGTTGCCACCATAAGCGGTATTACACTCCACGATGGTGCCGTTCACCTTATCGACCAAAGGTTTGATGAAGTCAGGACGCAGATAGCCTGTCAGCATCGATTCGCCGGTGCTGATTTTTACGGCGACATTACCCGAAGGCGTGACGCCAAGAGCCTCGTATATCTTGACGAGCGACTCAGCAGTTATCTCACGTGTGAAATAGACGGTTGACTTACCGTCTTCATTCGAAGAATTACCGTCTGTTACTGCCATTGCCTGGATGCAGGTCAAGGCAGACATAATAAAGAAGAAGATTCTACGCATAGAGTTGATCCTGATTGGTATGTTTCTGGTATTAACGCTGCAATGATGCCGGTGACTGGTATATTATCGTCACGTCCTTTTCGTTACGGTAGGATATTATTTCTTACATCCATTAAATGCAGTGAAACTATGCTTGCAGAGGGGTCCCTCAATGGCGTGCATCTCCCCCGTGGTCAGTTCTACGTTTGCAGCCCCGATGTTTTCTGCCAGGCGGTCGGCCCTACGTGTGCCAGGGATAGGTACGATGAAGTCTTCCTTCGCCATCGTCCATGCAAGGGCTATCTGTGCAGGCGTTACACCCTTTGATGCAGCCACCTCGCAGATCATATCGGTCAGCGGTCGGTTCGTGTCAAACCCCTCCGACGTGAACTGTGGCATACGACGACGGTAGTCAGCCGTGTCGGTAAACTCCTCACCTTTGTTATAACACGCCGAGAGGAAACCGTTGCCGAGAGGACTGAAGGCCACGAAGCCGATGTTCAGTTCCTTAAGTACAGCGAAGAGTGGCTCATACTGTCGAGCCAGCATGGAGTAACGGTTCTGTATAGCAGTCAGCGGACATACAGCATGCGCCTTGCGGATAACCTCCTCCGTTGCTTCTGAGATGCCCCAATGCAGTATCTTGCCTTCACGCATCAGATCACTCATCACGCCTGCCACCTCTTCAGCCGGAACGTTAAGGTCAACACGATGCTGATAGTAGAGGTCGAGGTAATCTGTCTGGAGTCTGCGGAGGCTTCCCTCTATGCTGCGGCGTATCGTCTCAGGGCGCGAATCCATAGCAAGGCCATCCGATGTATGCCTCACTCCGAACTGCGGTATCATAGAAGGTGCATCCAAGGTCGATGGCTTGATCCATCAGCCGCAGCATCTCCTTCGCATCGGCAGGAGCACCATAGGCGTGAGTCATGCCCATGCAGCCGAAGCCGATGGCCGACACCTCGAGATTGCCCAGTCGTCTTGTCGTCATGAGTTTCGGTTTGGTGTTACACAAGTCCTCTCCATCCCATGAACATCTTCGTCACCTCGCCGTCGTGGTGGTCGAAGAAGAGGCTCTGCCTGGTGTCGAGGGCGGCAATGGCCTGCAGATCATCTGCGCTGAGCGAGAAGTCGAGGATATTGAGGTTCTCCCTCATGCGCTCCTTGTGGGTGCTCTTCGGGATGATGATGACATCACGTTGGAGGAGGTAGCGGAGACCTACCTGAGCGACCGACTTGCCATATTTCCTGCCTATCTCAGCGAGCACAGGGTTGGTGAAGAAGCCGTTACGACCTTCAGCCATAGGGCTCCATGCCATGTGGGCGCAGCCCATTTCCTTCTCGAACTGCTGCAACTCCTGCTGCTGGTCGAAGACATGCGTCTCCATCTGGTTGACCATAGGCGGTATCTCAACGTTCGACGCGAGGTCGATGAAATGGTCGGCGAAGTGGTTGCTCACGCCGATGGCACGCACCTTGCCTGCCTTGTAAGCCTCCTCGAGGGCACGGTAGCCGGAGTAACGGTCGCAGAAAGGCTGATGCAGTATCATCAGGTCGATATAGTCGGTCTTCAGTTTGCGCAGGCTCTCGTCAATGCTCTGCTGCCCCTTCCGGTAGTTGGACATCCACATCTTGGTGACGAGGAAGAGGTCTTCGCGCTTCACACCAGACTTGGCGATGGCGTCGCCCACTTGCGCCTCGTTGTGATACGCCTGTGCGGTATCGATCATGCGGTAACCTACTTCGATGGCGTCGAGGACGCATCGCTCACATTCTTCGGGGGTAACCTGGTAAACACCGTAACCCACCTGAGGCATCAAGATGCCGTTGCTCAGTTTGATGGTTGGAATAGTCATAATGGAATATATGTTAGAATTTCGGGTGCAAAGATACTGCTATTTCTGCATATCAAAGGTTCACAAAATTAGTCAGATTTGTCACATTTTCACGAAAACATTCGATTGATTCCAAATTTTGCTGTATCTTTGCCGCCACAACCATTAAATTGTACATTGTAAATGGTACATTACATTACTCTGAGAGCCTTGAATCCGTCATTGGCTACCAATGGAAGGGATACTGCCTGCACATCATCTGTACAGAAGGTGAGGGGCATTTCCTCTATGACGACCGTCCTGTGAACTTCAGGAAGAGAGACATCCTCGTCATCTCCTATCCGGAAAAAGTGACATACTACCTGCATAGCGAGGACATCCATGTAGAACTCATCGCTGCGCCGCTGGAACACATCCAGAATCTCATGCCTGCCAACCACTATGGCATCGGCGGCAGCATTAGCCTTTACCAGAATCCTGTGATACCTGTAACCGGGGAGGATGCTGAGCATTTCCTTGACGACATACACCGCCTTCGTGACCGCTCCCTCGAAAGTGACCATCTCTTCCTCACCCAACTGCTGAACAGCCTCTTGCTGACTATGGTGTATGACCTCTTTGATTTTCATGCACGCCTGCATGAGGCAGAAAAGACCAGCGACCGTACAGGGGTCCTCGTGCAGTCGCTTATGGAGCTGCTTGACTCGGGTGCTACACGCAACCATCGTGAGGTGGCATACTATGCCGACCGACTGAACGTCTCGCCACGTTATCTGTCAGATACTGTCCGTCGCATAACAGGTCAGCCGGTAATGGTGCTCATCACCCGCCACACCATTCCGCTTATCATCGAGCGTCTGCAAGACCCTCGGCTTTCGCTCACACAGATAGCCGGTGACATGAACTTCACCTCGCTCAACTATTTCACACGGTATGTTCAGAAACATCTCGGAATGACGCCATCAGAGTATCGTGCCGCGCATCAGCCGAAATAACTCATTCATCAAGTGGCTCGCCGATACGTATAAATAAGAAAATCTGTAATGGACAAAGACTTCAAACCCATTGAGCAACTGTATCTCACGCAACAGTTTGGCAGTGAGGAGTCGGAACAGGCTGTGGCAGAGTGCAAGATGATTGCCCGGTCGTATGCCTTGGCTGAGAATGCTGTGGTTTCGATGGGTGACAACAGACGTGGCTGCAGCTACTGCTACTTCGGGGGCTTGGCGGATGTGCTGGGCATAGCGGCCGAGGAACGTTCGCCCGAGATTCCGTCGCTCTACGAGAGTTTCATCTTCGACCGCTGCCAACCCGACGACCTTGCAAAGCGTCATGCTGACGAGGTGGCGTTCATACACTTTCTGCGAACTGCTCAGAAGCCATCGAAGTATCGCGACAACGTGTTGTGCAACTACCTGCGCCTAAAGGATGCCAGGGGCGAATATCGATGGGTGAAGCATCGCATGTTCTCACTCCTGACGGCCTCGAACGGCAGTTTCCGGCTCAACGCTTGTGTCTATACCTTGGCAACCGATGAGGACAGAAAAACAAAGTTCATCAATACCCGAACCGGAGAGGTACGGATATTGACGAACAAAGACTATGAGAATGTGCTGTCGATGCGTGAGCGTGAGGTGCTGCGTCTCATAGATGAAGGCTTACTCTCGAAAGAGATTGCCGAGCGGCTCTGCATCAGCATCAACACCGTCAACCGCCACCGTCAGAACATCCTTGAGAAGCTACAGGTTGATCACGCCATTGAGGCTTGTCGTGTAGCTCGCACAATGGGGCTCTTTGCTCAGCAAGGCGTCACAAGTGCCGAGCGGTTGTAACTACTCTCCCATGCGGAAGTCGCCGACCGTCTCTGTAGAGAGGCTGAGCTCGGAGAACTCGCTGACGCAGATGTCTTTCTGGGGAGCCATAGAACTGATGCCTACCTTCAGGTCGCGAGGGTAGCTGTTGCGATAGAGGCGAACCATCTGCCACTCCTTGCCGTCAAGCGAATAGTATGAGGCAATGGTGCGGGTGTCGCTGGAAATCTTGTAGTAGATGAAATCCTGCGTGATGACCTCATGATTGTTGTCGTCAGATGTTCCGATGGTGCGGACAGTCACTACACGATGCTTGCCACGCTCGTCCTGCTCGAAACAGAACTTCTGGTAGAGCGTATCGTTAGCCATCACCACAAAGCTGCCCTGATGGTAAAGGCCGTCAGGAGTGAACCCCGGCTTGATGCGTGCCAGGAAGGTGAAGGGCTTCGTGTTGTCAACCTCTGTGAAGAGCACCTTTGCCGACGACTGCGTCAGTTTGGCGTCATTAGGGTCAATGAAGATGTCGGTGTGCTCTGGTGCCGTGAAGGTGATGACGCCATCCTTCTCCGTGACGCAAGAGTCAGCACCATTGAGCATCTTGGTGAAGTGAATACCGCCCAGTGTCAGGTCGCAATCCTGAAACGAGGTTACACACGTTGTCGCTGCTGGACTCTCTGCCACATCCTGCCTGGCAGAGTCAGAGCAACCGACCAGCAGACAGCCAGCCAGAAGGGTAAGTAAGCATTTAATGT
>R14__coassemble_1132_pt1 | contig 14258 bp, 6 predicted proteins | sample R14__metabat2_high_PE_017 | metagenome-assembled genome bin R14 | reverse complement strand
TTACTTATCTTTGCGCGCTTCATTACCGAGAAAGTGACCGTACGTCCGGCCCCGAGCCCCATTTAGCGTGGGGGGCAGATGTGGATAATCATTCTGCGTCAAAAACATAAGCACTGCAACGAACACGCTATAAGTTGTTCTTAAGGAAATCAAACTAACACTGATGGAAAGAAAGTCTCTTTTTATCTCTGTGGCTGGTGTGTGCCTTTTAGGTTACGCACTAGCCCTCTCTTCGTGTCGGTCGGACAGCAATCCGACCAATTCAGTCGACGATGCGACATCGTACCAAATGATGAAGGTGGAGCGCGGAAGCCGCGTTCTCCAGCAAAGTTATTCTGCCTCTATCCGGGGCAAACAGGATGTTGCCATTCTGCCGCAGGTAGGCGGCACCATCACTGAGGTCTGCGTGCAGGAAGGTCAGCATGTGAGCCGTGGACAGCGCCTCTTCGTAATCGATCAGGTGCCCTTCCAGGCAGCACTGCGCACCGCGGAGGCCAATGTGAAGGCTGCTGAGGCAGGTCTGGCTACAGCCAAGCTGAACTACGAATCGAATCAGGAGCTCTTCAAACAGAAGGTCGTCAGTCAGCACACGCTGCAGACCGCACAGAACGCCTTCCTTTCGGCCGAAGCCGGTCTTTCGCAGGCGCAGGCAGCATTGACCAATGCCCGCAATTCGCTTTCTTATACGGAAGTGAAGTCGCCCGTCAGCGGTCAGGTAGGCAATCTGCCTTACCGTGCAGGAGCCTTGGTGTCACCTCAGATACCCGAGCCATTGACCACCGTATCGGACAATTCGGAGATGTGGGTCTATTTCTCGATGACAGAGCTGCAGTTGCTCTCGTTGTCTCGCCAGTATGGGTCGATGGATGAGGCCGTGCGTCAGATGCCCGACGTAACCCTTCAGCTCAAAGATGGTTCGGTCTATGGTGAGTCCGGTCGTATCGAGAGCGCTTCGGCGGTAGTGGACCGCATGACGGGTACGGTGACCTGCAAGGCAGTGTTTCCCAACCGTTCCGGACTGCTTCATTCAGGTCAGAGCGGTAGTGTGCTGATCCCGCAGACCTACAGCGACGTGCTGATCATTCCTCAGAGCGCCACCATGCGTCAGCAGGACAAGGTCGTCGTCTGGAAGGCCGATGTCAATGGCTTGGCCGAAAGTGTCCTTATCGAAGTGGCTCCGGTCAATGACGGCAAGGAATATATGGTGACAGGTGGTCTCACGGAAGGCGATGAGATCCTGGCTTCGGGGGCCGGTCTGATACGGCCTGGTATGAAACTGAAGTAATTGCCAGATTGACAAATTGTAAAATCGTCAAATCGTCAAATTGTAAAATGGTCAAATTGTAAAATAGTCAGATTGTACAATGAATAATGTATTTATCAAGCGGCCTGTGATGGCAGGAGCGCTCTCCATCGTCATTCTGATGGTGGGCCTGATCTCGCTCCTGACTTTGCCAGTCGAACAATATCCTGACATCGCTCCACCTACAGTCTATGTAGTAGCTAACTATACGGGTGCCGATGCCGACGCCGTGATGAACTCGGTGGTAATGCCGCTCGAGGAGAGCATCAACGGCGTTGAGAACATGGACTATATCACCTCCAATGCCACCAACAACGGCCTCTGTGAGATAGCTGTCTACTTCAAGCAGGGCACTGATGCCGACATGGCTACGGTCAATGTTCAGAACAAGGTGTCAGCTGCCTTGGGTCTGCTGCCAGCCGAGGTAACCCGTATAGGCGTCAGTGTCATCAAGCGTCAGAACTCGCAGTTGCAGATTCTCGTGCTCACCTCGACCGATGGCAAGTACGACAACAACTTCCTCTCGAACTACATGGAGATTAACGTTGCCCCGCGCATCCGCCGTATCACAGGTGTAGGCGAAGTGAAGGTGCTGGGCGATACCTACAGCATTCGCGTCTGGCTCAAGCCCGATCTGATGGCACAGTATGGCCTCGTGCCGGGGCAGATAGCTGCTGCCTTAGCTGAGCAGAACATCGTAGCACCGACTGGCAAACTGTCTGAGAACACGGCCAACACCTTCCAGGTCTCGATGAAGTACAAGGGCCGACTGCAGACCGTCGAGGAGTTCGAGGACATCGTCATCGAGGCGAAGCCTGACGGTTCCGTGCTGCGTCTGCGCGACGTGGCGCGCGTCGAACTCGGAGCCCTCGACTATGGCTTCAACTCCACGCTCAATGGTCAGCCTGGTCCTACCACCATGATCATGCAGACAGCAGGTGCCAATGCCACGCAGGTCAATGCCGAGATTGATGCACTTAAGGCAGAGATCTCGAAGGAACTGCCTGAGGGCGTCGAGTTCGTCACGATGATGACCACCAACGATTTCCTCTTCGCCTCCATTGCCAACGTCGTCTGGACGCTCATCATCGCCATCATCCTGGTGGTGCTGGTGGTTTACTTCTTCCTGCAGGACTTCAAGGCTACGCTGATTCCCTCCATCTCGATTATCTGCTCGCTCATCGGTACCTTTGCCTGCATGGCGGTTGCTGGCTTCTCGATCAACATCCTTACCCTCTTCGCATTGGTTCTGGCTATCGGTACGGTAGTCGACAACTCCATTGTCGTAGTCGAATCTGTCCAGTCGAAATTCGATTCCGGCTACAAGTCGTCCTATCTGGCCACACGCGATGCCATGGGCGACGTCACCACCGCCATCATTACCTGTACGCTCGTCTTCATGGCGGTGTTTGTGCCGGTATGCTTCATGGAGGGCACTACGGGTACCTTCTATACGCAGTTCGGCGTCACTATGGCTACGGCTGTAGGCCTGTCGCTGGTCAATTCGCTGACCCTCTGTCCGGCGCTCTGTGCCATCCTGATGCGACCTTCGCGCTACAATGGCAACAGTGACCATCTGCGTGAGCAATACAAGCGCCGCAATCTCAATTACTGGACCCGTCTTGCCTATCGCACCTCATTCAATGCGACGATGCGTCAGTACAAGCGTTACCTCAAGGTGGCCATTGACCATCGTGGTCTCTGCTTCGGCATCTTTGCTTTGGCTGTGGGTCTGCTCATCTGGCTGATGTCCACCACCAAGACCTCACTCGTTCCGCAGGAAGACAAGTCGGTCTTCTTTGTCAATGTCTCCGCCTCGCCTGGTTCTACACTCCAGTCGACCAATAAGGTGATGGAGCAGGTGGCGCAGGTACTTTCGAAGCAGCCGGAGATTGAATACTACAGCGCTGTGGCAGGTTCAGGCATGATTTCGGGCGAAGGAACCTCCTATGGTACCTCCATCTGCCGGCTCAAGCATTGGGATGACCGTCCTGGTTCGGAGCATACCGTCGAGGCCGTGATGGGTCGTTGCATGGCTGAACTCTCGCAGATCAAGGAGGCCGAAATCTTCTGCTTCCAGCCTTCGATGATTCCCGGTTATGGTTCCGGCAACTCGCTGGAGCTCTATCTGCAGGACCGAGCTGGCGGTGACCGTCGCGAGTTCCTCCAGTTGGCCTATCAATTCCTCGGTGTGCTCAATCAGCGGCCAGAGATCGGTGTGGCATATACCTCCTTCTCGATGAACTTCCCGCAGTACAATGTCGATGTGGATGCTGCCGAGTGCAAGCGTGCGGGCATCTCGCCTTCTGATGTGCTCGATGTCATCGGTGCCTATTGCGGTGGTGCCTATGTATCGAACTACAATCAGTACGGCAAGGTCTATCGTGTGATGCTGCAGGCGGCTCCAGAGTATCGTATGGACGAGCATGCCTTGGACAATATGTTCGTCCACAATGGCCCCGTAATGGCTCCTGTCTCGCAGTTTGCCCGGCTTCAGCCAGCCGTCGGTGCCGAGGTCTCGACCCGCTTCAACCTCTATTCCTCCATTCAGGTCAATGTCAATCCTGCCGAGGGCTATTCGTCTGGCGAAGCACAGCGTGCCATCCGTGAGGTGGCGCAGCAGGTACTGCCCCAGGGCTTCTCGTACGAGTACGGAGGCATGTCGCGCGAAGAGGCTCGTATGACCGACTCCAACACCACCCTCGTGATTTACACCATCTGCATCCTGCTCATCTATCTCATCCTCTGCTGTCTCTACGAATCTTGGCTGGTGCCGTTGGCTGTCATCTTCTCAGTGCCTTTCGGCCTGATGGGATCGTTCCTCTTCGCCAAGCTTTGGGGACTGGAGAACAACATCTATCTGCAGACGGGTGTGATCATGCTCATTGGTCTCTTGTCCAAGACAGCCATCCTCATCACAGAATTTGCCTCCGAGCGTCGTCGCAAGGGACTCTCCATCCGTGATGCAGCCTTTGCTGCAGCCCAGGACCGTCTGCGTCCTATTCTGATGACCGTCTTGACCCTCATCTTCGGTATGTTGCCATTGATGTTCGCCACCGGAGCAGGTGCCAATGGCAATTCGTCGCTCGGCATTGGTGTCGTAGGTGGCTCGCTCATCGGCACGCTCGCCCTTCTCTTCATCGTGCCCGTCTTCTTCATCGCCTTCCAGACCTTGCAGGAGAAGATCCGTCCCATCGAATTCGAAACCACCCCCGAGGAGTGGCAAGGACGCCGTGAACAGTTCATGGCAGAAAATTCTGCATTCAACGATTCTGAACAATGAAACATTACATAATATATATAATAATGTGTGCCATGTTGCTCACTTCGTGTGGCATCTATGGCAAATATAAGCCAGTAGCGTCGAGCGAGGTGGACAGCCGTCTGTATGGAGCTGTCGATTGTTCCGACACTGCCTCGTTGGCACTCACCTCATGGCGGACGTTGTTCGCCGATACGTGTCTGCAGCGGCTGATTGACAGTTGTCTGGCCCACAATGTCGATATGCGTGCAGCACGGCTTCGTACCGAGACGGCCCAGGCAAGCCTCACGGCAGCACGATTGAGTTATCTGCCCTCCTTGACCTTGACACCCTACGGCGGTGTGACTCGTTATAAGGACTGGCCGGCAGGCAAGGTTTACGAACTCCCTGTCACCGCCTCTTGGCAAGTCGACCTCTTCGGACAGCTGCTCAACGGTCATCGCTCGTCCCGAGCGCTGCGCGATCAGATGCAGGAGGTGCAGCAGGCCGTCCAGGCGGGCCTGGTGGCTGGTGTGGCGAATCTCTATTATACGCTGGCCATGCTCGATGAGCAGCTGCAGATAGCACGGACCACAGAACAGGCCTGGCAGGGATCAGTCAAATCCATCCGTGCCCTCATGGAGGCAGGCTATGCCAATCAGGCAGCCGTCAGCCAGCTTGAGGCAGCATGGCTGGGAGTACAGACTTCGGTGGTCGAACTTGAGCAGAGCCGCAATGAAGTGAGCAATGCCCTGTCGCTGCTGCTGATGGAGCCGGCAGGAACCTTCACTGACCTGCATCCCGACCTGGTCACACTCGACGTGGATCTGCAGGTAGGCGTGCCATGCCAGTTGCTCTCGCTTCGCCCCGATGTGCGTGCGGCTGAGGCAGCGCTGCGTCAGTCCTTCTATGCCAATCAGTCAGCCACGGCGGCCTTCTTCCCCGTGCTCAATCTGAGCGGTAAGTTGGGCTGGACCAATACGACAGGTTCGGAGATTATAGACCCAGGCTTTGCCGTGCGTCAAGCAGTGGCCTCGCTTGTCCAGCCGCTCTTTGCCAATGGCAGACTGCGGGCACAGAAGCGTGCTGCACGCAATGAACTTGAGATCGCCTCTCTTACCTTCAGCAATACGTTGCTCAGTGCTGGCAATGAGGTGAACAATTACCTCGATGCTGCACAGAAGGCCCGTCAGAAGCGGCAGCTCTATCAACTGCAGGTCGAGGCTCTGCAGAAGGCTTATGACGCCACTCGTCTGACGATGGAGTACGGCAATACGACCTATCTTGAGGTGCTTACTGCTCAGCAGTCGCTCCTCAGTGCCCAACTCGGTCAGGTGGCTAATCGTTTCTCCGAGACGCAGGCCATCATCAATCTCTACACCGCCCTCGGTGGTGGTGTCCGTTGATATCTGTTCCGTCTTGAGGATTCCCATGCGGAGGACGCCGATTCCATTTTGGAATTTCCTCATTTCCACTCAGGGAAGGTAAAAAAAACATCGACAGGGCTGCACGAATGCTGGCGGTCCTGTCGATGTATTGATAATGGTATAATCTTAGGATGGTAAGAGCAAGCTTCATTCCGTCGGAAGAGTCTGTAGCTTGAGGCAAGGTTACCACTCGGAGAATGCGGCGGCTGCAACGGTATCCACCTGGCAGGTGGTCTCGTCGTCGGTCAGCGTCACATTGCTGAAGGAGCAACTGGCACGGGTGCGTTTGGCATGGTCGTAGAGCGTGAACGTGTAATCGACAGCCTTGCCGTCGGCGTCGTCCGTGAGACTGCCGAAGTAGAAAGCCACGCCCTCCGGATCGGGCATGCCGCGGGCGGCAAGCGTATTGTCCCACGACACCCGCTGAGTGACCCCCTTCGGCTTGACCTTCACGCCACCACTCAGCACCATCATCCGGTCGCACTGCAGCGCGTAGCGTCCCGCCTCGCAGCTGTCCAGTCCGGTCACCACCATCTTGTGAGGCGTCGAGCAACACCAGTCGTCGGCTTCGAACTGCAGCACACCGTTCTCCCGACGGTATTCACCCATTGAATAATAGACGAGAGGAACCTGGTAGGCAGTAATCTGTACGGCAGGATCGTCTGCGCAGCCGGTGAAGTCGTCTGCATAGGCGGCGAACCACGTCCCGTCACCCTCGGAGTTCGCGCTGAAGGTCTCCGAAAGGTGGTTCGTGCTCTCATAGACGACTTTGAAACCATCGCCCTCCCTGCTGAAGGTATAGTCATCGAGCAGGCCTTCGCGGACGAGGCGTTGCCATACTCCATCAGTATAGGTCCAGACCATATCCGGGGTAGCCTGCGTGTCGGAGCCCAGCCAGAAGTTCAGGCGGTCCCCTTCGTCCCATTCACGGTCGCAGACCAGTAGCATGTCGGGGATTCCGTCTGCCGTAGGGTTGCTGGCGCGGTGGCAGCTTGAGTCCGTCAGGAGTGTCCCAAAGGGGAGGAGCAATACGAAAATCTTCTTCATATTCAAGTAATATCTATTAGTTGTGGTCGGTACGGAACGCGCCCCTCTGAGCGCGTCCCGTCGTCGTTTGGTCGGTGCAAAGATAGCAGCTTCGGACGGAAGGCGGAAGAGAATGGCAACATTGCTGCAAATTTTCGGATCCGTCAGGTGGTTCCATGGCAACGTTGCGAACGGCACTGCAGAACGTCGGAAATGAAGCCAATAATGGTCCAAAGAGAACGCCAAATGGCTATTGAACACAAAAATCCGAAGTTTTTAGGACAAAAATTGCACAAGTTACCGAAAAAATCATTATCTTTGCCCCGCACTTTCAGCTCCGACGTAGCCCCAGAGTGTGGATATCAATAGCGAAAACACATTGCATCAATACAAAACACAACCATAGGATGACACACCCCCGATTGATTCTGCCAGCGCTCCTCCTTCTGGGCCAGGCGCTCGGTCTCGATGCCGAAAATGTACACCTTCAGTGCAGTCCCGACGGACGGCAACCCCATCAGGCGCTACGCCAGGCGCGTGAGGTGCGTCGTCTGCATCAGATAGGGGAGGGGGACACCCTCTTCATCCATCTGGCGGACGGCATCTATCGGCTCGGCGAGACGCTCCTGGTGCGTCCGGAGGACAGTGGCACGCCTGCCTCGCCGACCATCTTCGTCGCCGACCATGCGGGGCGCGCCGTATTGAGCGGAGGCAAGGCGCTGCAGATGGATGCCACGATGGATGGTCGTCGGACGGCACAGGTCGGCACGCGTCACCCGGCCGACGTCCGTCAGCTCTGGCGCAGTGGTGGGGTGAAGGATCGCCCAATTGTAAATGGTCAAATTGTAAATGACAAGGTGCCCCATGCCTCGCTGGTGCCTCTCGACCAGATGCTGCCCCTCGTCGATTTCCGTAAGGAGGAGCGCGAGATCTGGGTGGCGAGGCGAGACTTCGAGCCCCTGCTGGCATCCGGCAGGGAGGCGACGGCGGGGCTCGAGATGATCGTCCACCAGCGCTGGGCCATTGCCATCCTGCGCATCAGGGACTATCGCGTGGAGGGCGAGGTGGTGAAGCTCACCTTCGAGGAGCCCGAGAGCCGGTTGGAGTTCGAGCATCCCTGGCCGCAACCCGTCATCAACGAGGACAGGGGAGATGGCGTGAGGGTCTCCTCGTCATACAATATCCTGGGAGGCGCCTCCGTCATGAAGCCTGGTACGTGGTATCAGGACGCCCAGGACGGCAGCATCGTCTATTCTCCATGCGAGGGCGAGAATCCGTCCCAGATGGAGTTCACCGTCCCCCTGCTTCACACCTTGCTCGAGGTCGATGGCTCGCTGGAACGTCGCGTGCATGACGTCACGTTCCGGGGCATCTGCTTCGAGCACGCAGCCTGGACGCGGCCTTCCGAACTCGGACATGTGACCTTGCAGGGAGGCATGTACCTGCTCGATGCCTATGGGCTGCAGGTGCCCGGACTGCCCGAGAAGGCCTATCTCGAGAACCAGGCTTGGATAGAGCGACCCGAGGCAGCCGTCAGCGTCCGTGGCGGCATCCGCATCAACTTCGAAGGCTGCAGGTTCAGCCACCTGGGCGCCACGGGTCTCGATTATGTCTGGGCCGATTCGGCATGCGTCGTCAGCCAGTGCCACTTCGAGGACATCGGCGGTACGGCACTTGCCCTCGGTGCCTTCCCCGACCGGGGGTTCGAGACGCACGTCCCCTTCCGTCCGCAGAACATGCAGGAACTCTGTTCGGACTTCCGCATTGAACATAACACCATCCACGACGTCACCAACGAGGACTGGGGCTGCGTGGGCATCGGTGCCGGTTATGTCGCCGACGTCACCATCGCCGACAACGAGGTTTCGGAGCTCAACTACAGCGGCATCTGCGTGGGTTGGGGATGGACACCCCTCAATTCGGGCATGAAGAACAATCATATCCTGCGCAATCATGTCCATCACTTTGCCCGTCGGCTCTACGATGCGGGCGGCATCTACCTGCTCTCCTATCAGCCAGGTTCGAGCATTGAGGACAATGTGCTGGAGGACATCTACCCGCCCCTTTATGCCACCAACCTCCGCGGTTTCTATATCTACTTCGATGAGGCGACCGATGGGTTCCGCGTGCTCCGCAACCGTTGCCCCAAGGCGCTCTTCGGCGACAACCGTCCCGGTCCCGACATCGTCTGGGAGGACAATGGTCCTGCTGGCAACGGATGGCGACCGGGAGCACCGAAATGAGCAGATATGCCCTCCCCCCCTTGCTTCCGCCCATCATTGTCAAATAGTAAATTGTCAAATTGTCCAATAGTAAATTGTCCAATAGTCCAATATGAAGCAGACCAACTATCACCTCTTCGACTTCCTCGACTTCGACCCCGAACTGAAGGCTGGGGAGTCGCTCTGGAAAGCCTATCGCCCCACCTGCGTCGAGGCACGGGAGGGAGCCGTCCATATCACCGTCCCCTATCAGAAGCAGGTCCGTCAGAACGACATGCTGGCTGACACTAGCGAGCCTCAGCGCCCGTTCACACTCATCGTCCGTGCCTACACCCACGACATCGTCCGCCTCTTCACTTCGTTCGATGGCTCGGAGCCCATTGACCAGGACGATATGCTGGCTTGGGATGCCTCGATTCGTCCCGTCGAGCTTTCGGTGGGTGAGGCTGATGGCTTCTACTGGATGGTCGACGAGAGCGGCAAGGTGCGCGCCACGCTCAACTGCCAGGAGCCCCGGATTGACTTCTGGAGCGACCTGCAGCCCGCTGCCCAGCCTACGCTCGACCTGCGTCTCTATCCCGAGGGCGCCAAGAGCGAGCAGATAGCCGATGGCACCGCCCGCAGCGTCAACCTCTCCGCCTTCGACCACTTCTCGCCTCCGCGCTATGATGCGCTGCCATTGGCTTTCGTGGAGACTGCAGAGCCCTCCCCGGTCGCCCGTCGGTCCCCTTCGCGCGCCACGCTCTCCTTCGAGTGCCAGCCCGACGAATGCTTCGTCGGTACTGGCGAGCGTTTCACCAAGATGGACCTTTCGGGCCGCACCTTCCAGCTCAAGAACCAGGATGGTCAGGGCGTCAACAACCGCCGCTGCTACAAGAACATACCCTTCTACATGAGTTCGCGTCTCTACGGTGTCTTCTATCACACGACGAGCTACTGCAAGCTCTCGCTCGCCGACCATTCCACCCGCTCCGTGCAGTTCCTCAGCGAGGAGCCCGTCATCGACGCCTTCATCATCGGTGGCGCAACGCCCGAGCGCATCCTTCATGGTTACCGTTGCCTCACCGGGTTCCCGCCCATGGTGCCGCTCTGGAGCCTCGGCATCTGGATGAGCCGCATGACCTACTTCTCGGCCGATGAGGTCAATGAGATCTGCGACCGCATGCGCCGCGAGCACTATCCCTGCGACGTCATCCACCTCGACACGGGTTGGTTCCGCACCGACTGGCTCTGCGAGTGGAAGTTCAATGAGGAGCGCTTCCCTGACCCGATGAAGTTCATCCACGACCTCAAGGACCGTGGCTACCGCGTCTCGCTCTGGCAGTTGCCCTACGTCGCCGAAGATGCCGAGCAGATCACCGAGGCGCGCGCCAATCACTACATCGCCGAGCCCCAGCAGACCTCCCTGCAGCAGACCGAGGAGGGGCGCTCGAACTTCTCCTCGCTCGACTATGCCGGCACCATCGACTTCACGTCACCTGCCGCCACCGAGTGGTACAAGGGGCTGCTGCGCCGACTGCTCGAGATGGGCGTCACCTGCATCAAGACCGACTTCGGCGAGAACATCCACATGGATGCCCACTACTTCGGCATGCCTGCCGAGAAGCTCAACAACCTCTACGCCCTCCTCTATCAGAAGGCAGCTTACGAGGTCACCCAGGAAGTATGTGGCAACCCAGAACATTATAGCCGTCTGGTCGAAGGAAAGGTAACTGAAGGCTCCCTCTCCACGGAGGGGGCGGGGGGAGAGTCCATCGTCTGGGCGCGCGCCGCCTGGGCTGGCTGCCAGCGCTATCCGCTCCATTGGGGAGGCGACTCCGCCCATTCGTGGGACGGCATGGCTGGTTCGCTCAAGGGAGGCCTGCACTTCGGCCTCTCGGGCTTCTCGTTCTGGAGCCATGACGTGCCGGGCTTCCATTCATTGCCCAACTTCATGAACTCTCCGCTCCACGACGACATCTATGTGCGATGGACGCAGTTCGGCGTCTTCACGTCGCACATCCGCTATCACGGCAGCCACAAGCGCGAGCCTTGGCACTATCCCGCCATTGCCCCTATCGTGAAGCGCTGGTGGAAGTTGCGCTACCGCCTCATACCTTATATATATAATGAGGCGCTGCAGACCACCACGTCGGGCAATCCGATGATCCGCGCCCTGCTGATCGAGCATCCCCAGGATCCTACCGTCTGGCACATCGACGATGAGTATTACTTCGGCGCTGCGTTCCTCTGTTGCCCGGTGATGAACAGCCAGAACCGGCGCGACATCTACCTGCCCGGACCGACGGCAGAGCATCCCGAGGTCACCACGTGGGTCAACTTCCTGACGGGCGAGCGCATCGAAGCGCCTTATGGCCGTTGGCTCAAGAATGTCGAAGTGCCCCTCGACCAGATGCCCATCTTCGTCCGTCCCGGTGCCCGGATTGCCCTCTATCCTGACGAGGTCGACTGCACCGACCAGATGGATCTCACGAAGGCGCAGACCCTCACCATCGACGACCAGTTCCACGGCCTTGCCTTCTGACCCCAATGGTAAATTGTAAATTGTCAAATTGTAAATTCCCCCATGACTTGGAAATCCAATCTTGCTGAGACCAAGCAGCATTATATCAACTGGTGGAACCACCGCGGCATCGTGCTCAACATGTGGGAGCACTTCCAGCAGGGCGTCCGTCCTCACGGACCCTACAGCGCCGAGCCCCCCATCGTCCTCACGCAGGATGCAGCCAATAACTTCGGTACCGGCAGTTTCAACCTCCCTGGCGCTCCCACCACCAGCGACCTCCAGCAGCGCTGGTTCGACCCACAGTGGCGCGCCGAATTCCTCGACTGGTACGTCGGACATTCTTCGTTCATGGCCGATATGCTGCCCGTCGCCAACACGCAGCTCGGTCCCGGTTCGATGGCCGCCATCCTCGGTTCGGTCTTCGAGGGTGGAGAGGATACCATCTGGATTCACCCCGACCCCAACTACACCGACGACTTCCGCTTCGACCCCAACCATCCCAATCTCCTGCTCCACAAGGAGCTGCTGCGGGCATGCGTGGAACGGTCGAAGGGCAACTATTACGTCGGTATGCCTGACCTCATGGAGGGCATGGATGTGCTGGCAGCGATGAAGGGCACCGACAAGGTGCTGATGGACACCCTCACGCAGCCTGACCTGCTGGAGGAGCAGATGCAGCGCATCAACGATGCCTACTTCCAGGTCTTCGACGAACTCTACGACATCATCCGCTTCGATGGACGCGACTGCGGTGGCCCCTTGGACCCCGAGCACCGTGGCATGACCGCGGGTACTGCCGACGAGATGGCGTTCTGCTACTTCTCCGCCTGGGCTCCGGGCAAGATGACCAAGCTGCAGAGCGACATCTCCACGATGCTCTCGGAGGAGGACTACCGACGCTTCGTCCAGCCCTTCATCCGCGAGCAGGCACAGCGCATTGACTATACCCTCTATCATCTCGATGGAGTGGGGGCGCTGCGTCATCTGCCCGCCCTGCTCGAGATTGAGGAACTCAATGCCATCCAGTGGACGCCCGGTGTGGGACAGCCGCAGGGTGGTGACCCCAAGTGGTACGACCTCTACCGGCAGATCATCGCGGGCGGCAAGTCCATCATGGCCTGCTGGGTCACCCTTGACCAGCTGCGTCCGTTGCTCGACAATGTCGGAGGCGATGGCATCCATCTCGAGATGGATTTCCACAGCGAGGCTGAGGTCGAGCAGGCGATGCGCATCATCGAGGAATATCAATGCGATGAGGTGCAGAAAAGAGTAGAGGAGGCTATTCGGGTGGGAGAAATGAAAAAGACCCCCCCGACCCCCCTTGAGGGGGGAGACCAAGGCGGCGACATGCGAGGTCACGCTTTTGATCCTTCAGGGATCCTCCCCGTAATGGGGGACAAGAGAAAGTCATTGTCCGAAGTGGCAGCCGAGGGGCAGCGCATCCTGCTGCTCGACGGCGGTATGGGCACGATGATACAGCAGTACGATCGGCAGGAGGCTCCCTCTCATGAGAGAGCTGAGGGGGAGAGTCTTTGCAACGACTACCTCTGCCTCACCCAGCCCTCCGTCATCCAGGACATCCATCGCCGCTATCTCGCCGCAGGTTCGGACATCATCGAGACCAATACCTTCAGCGCGCAGCGCATCTCGCTTGCCGACTACGGTCTCGAGGATCAGGTGCATGACATCAACCTCGCTGCCGCGCGTCTGGCGCGTCAGATGGCGGATGCCTTCACGTTGACCGATCCCCTGAAGCCCCGCTTCGTCGCGGGCTCCATCGGTCCCACCAACAAGACCTGTTCATTCAGCAGCGATGGCGGCGAACCGCTCAGCTATGACACTTTGCGTGCTGCCTATCGCGAGCAGATGGAGGCACTCGTCGAGGGCGGTGTCGATGCCCTGCTTATCGAGACCATCTTCGACACGCTCAATGCCCGTGCTGCCCTCGAGGCAGCCACCGATGTCGGTCAGCAGGTGAAGGCGGAGGGAGGCACGGCTCCCCTCCTCATGCTCAGCTTTGCTCAGGTCAATGACGCGGGTGTCAACATGAACGGTCAGGACGTCTTCGCCTTCATCGAGGAGGCATGCCGCGACTTCGAGGTCTTCTCCGTCGGTCTCAATTGTTCCAGCGGTGCCGCGCAGATGGCTCCCATCATCATGGACCTTGCCCAGCGCGTCAAGTGTCGCGTCTCGGCCTATCCCAATGCCGGTATGCCCAATGCACAGGGACGTTACGAACAGACGGGTGCAGACTTTGCCCGCCAGTGCTGGCCTATGCTCGACTCTCATTCAGTCAGCATCCTGGGTGGCTGCTGCGGCACGACCGATGAGCATATCGCAGCCCTCCGTCCCCTTGTCGAGCCAGCCCCGCGTTGCTTCGTCACCCCATTGGTCCCCGGCGCCTCCACGGCTCCCTATGTCCGCTACAAGCGTCTCGTCCCCTCCGTCCCCACCCTGGCGACCACCCCTGCCCGCGCTGCCCCGGCCCCCGCTGCCCCCTGGCAGGCCCTGCGCGCGGCCCTCGGCGCGGGGG
>R14__coassemble_1121_pt1 | contig 14356 bp, 6 predicted proteins | sample R14__metabat2_high_PE_017 | metagenome-assembled genome bin R14 | reverse complement strand
GAAAGTATTCTTCGGACCCCCTGCTTAATTCATGCCGTTGCTGCGAGAACTTTTTCCGGACCTCTTGCTTTGGTCGTTCCTCGGTACAGCAGAACTCTTTTAGTCCATGATTTCATGGACTAAAAGGCTCCCTCGCTACAGGGAGGTCGGGGGGAGAGTCTTCTTGTTTCGTATTTCTACCCTCCTGATCTTCCCCGATATCGTCTTCGGCAGTTCCTCGACGAATTCGATGATGCGGGGGTACTTGTAGGGGGCCGTCTCGCGCTTGACGTGGTCCTGCAGCTCCTTGGCCAGCTCGGGACCTGCCTTCATGCGGTACTCGGGAGCCAGGACGACGGTGGCCTTGACCACCATGCCGCGGATGTCGTCAGGCACGCCGGTGATGGCGCACTCCACCACCGCATCGTGCGTCATCAGCGCCGACTCCACCTCGAAGGGACCGATGCGGTAGCCCGACGACTTGATGACATCGTCAGCACGCGAGACGAACCAGTAGTAGCCCTGCTGGTCGTAGTAGACCACGTCCTTCGTGTAATAGATGCCATCACGGTGTGCCTGCTCGGTGAGCGAGGGGTTGCGGTAGTACTCCTTGAAGAGTCCGATGGGGCGCCCTCCGCGGTCGTCGGGCGAGGCGGGTTCGTGACCCTCGCCGGTGTGGATCACCAGCTGGCCGTGCTCCATGGGCTGGCAGTGCTGGCCCTCCTCGTTCAGGACGTCGACATGGAACTGCGGATTGGGCACGCCCATCGATCCCGGTCGTGGCTCCACGTAGGGATAGGTGCCCAGGACGAGCGTCGTCTCGGTCTGACCGTACGACTCGTAGATCATGATGCCCGTCTTCGCCTTCCACTCCAGGAAGACGCTGGGGTTGAGCGCCTCGCCTGCCGTCGTGCAGTACTCGAGCGACGAGAGGTCGTACGCGCTCAGGTCCTCGCGGATCAGGAAGCGGTAGACCGTGGGAGGTGCGCAGAACGAAGTGACGTGGAAGTCCTGCATCTGCCGGAGCAGGTTCTTGGGTTCGAAGTGTCCCTCGAAGTCGTAGACGAAGACCGTGGCTCCGCAGATCATCTGTCCGTAGAACTTGCCCCACACCGCCTTGCCCCAGCCTGTGTCGGCGAGGGTGAGGTGGAGGCTGCCCTCATGGACGTTGTGCCAGTACTTGGCCGTCAGGATGTGGGCGAGGGGATAGGTGTAGTCGTGCATCACCATCTTGGGCTCGCCCGAAGTGCCTGACGTGAAGTACATCAGGAAGTTGTCCGTGGTGAGGTTCTGACCCTTCTGGCTCACGAACCTGGGCGCCGTGAAGAGTCCCTCCCAGTAGTTGTCCCAGCCCTGGGGTACGGCGGGACCGATGGAGATGCAGTGCTCCAGCGAGGGGCAATAGGCGCGGGCACGGATGGCATTGCGCAGGATGTTGGTGTCGCCTACAGCCACGATGGCCTTGATGTCCGCCTCGTGGCAGCGGTAGATGATGTCCTTGTCGGTCAGCAGATGGGTGGCGGGGATGGCCACGGCGCCGATCTTGTGCAGTGCCACCATCGTGATCCACCATGCCAGGCGTCGCTTCAGGATCAGCATCACGCGGTCGCCTCGCTGGATGCCCAGCGTCAGCAGGTAGCTGGCGCACTGGTCCGACAGTTGCTTGTACTCGCGGTAGTTGAGATGCTTGACGTCGCCCCGGTCGTTGGTCCAGAGGATGGCTTCGCGCTCGGGATCCTCCTCGGCGTAGGCATCCACGACGTCATAGCCGAAGTTGAAGTGCTCGGGCACGATCAGTTGGTAGTTCTGCATGAAGTCCTCGTAGCTTGAGAACTCGGTCTGCTTCAGGAATCGCTCTATCATCATATGTTTGGTTTGTGAACTTCCGACGTTCGAAATTTGCGCTGCAAAGATGAGAAATTTTAATGATTTTTGCAATTCATTCGGCCGAAATCTCCGATTATTTATCATTATTTGGGTCAAAATGGGAAAAAAAATGTTCGGAACCTCCAAATTTTAACAAAAAATTAGATTTCGTTGAACATAAGTAAATCCATCACTCAGCAACGAAATTCATCTGTGGATGCAAAAAGTCGTATCAAAATTTGGCAGAGTCGAAAAAAAGTCGTATCTTTGCCCCCGGAAAATGAACCTTCCGGCGACGTCCATTGCCCCAGAAGGCCTTCCTCCCCAACCCTGCACACGCCTATGAACCGACACCTCCTCCTTTTGACCCTGCTGCTGCTGACAGCCTTCACCCAAGTGGAGGCTCGTGCCTACAATGCCGAGTCGGAGCGCTGGCTCGAGCGTCTGGACAGCGTCGTGCAGCAACGTGAGGCAATCAACGAGGCGAAGCATCAGCGACTGCAGCAGCTGCTGACGCTGCAGCGCGGCATGGCTGACGTGGAGGAGCTCTACGAACTCAACAGCCGCATCTACGACGAGTGCTTCACCTTCGACAGCGAACTCGCCATGAGCCTCGTCGACGCCAACCTCCAGATTGCCCGTCAGCGTCACGACGAGGCGGGAGTGGGGGAGTGGCAGATCAAGCGCTCGTTCATCCTCTCCAGCACCGGACAGCTGCTCGAGGCAACGGCTGCCCTCGAGGGATTGCCGCCCCTGACGCGAGACCTCCGACTGGAGTACTACGGGCAGCAGGAGTACCTCTATTCGCACCTGGCGCAGTATGCCTGGTCCAAGCCCATGAAGGAGGACTATCAGCACACCGCCTGGGCCTACACCGACTCCATCTACCAGCTGATGCAGCCCACCGACGCCGGCTACCTGTGGTGGCAGACGTGGCGGCAGTACAGCGTGGGCAACTACGACCAGGCACTGGCTGCGCTGAAGCCCGTGGTCGATACACTGCAGCTGCGGACACGCCAGGACGCCATGCTTGCCTATTGCCTGGCCCGCCTCTATGAGGAGGTGGGCGACCGTGACCTCTACCTGCAGTACATGTCGCGTTCGGCGATCGCTGACCTCCGTGCCGCCAACCAGGACATCGCTTCGCTCGAGGAACTGGCATCGATGCTCTATGAGATTTCGAAGGAGGAGCGTGCTGAGGATCACCCGTTGCTGGGAGGTGATGACCACAGCGGCAAGGACCTCTCGCGCGCGTACAATTATATATATGTATGCCTCGAGACGGCACGCATCTACAACAACCTGGTGCGCACCGTCAGCATCGTCCGTGTGATGGACGACATCCTGGTGAGCTATCAGCAGCGCGATGCCGAGCAGCGTGCCCGGCAGTTCACCATCACCTGCGTGCTGGCTGTCGTGCTGCTGGTGCTGCTGGTGGGCGCCGTCGTGGTGTGGCTGCAGAAGCGACGTCTCAGCCAGAGCCGCAGCAACCTGCAGCGTGCCAACGACGAGCTCAGTACGAGTCGTGCAGCCCTGGCGCAGGTCAACGACGAACTGCGTCAGGCCAACAGCAAGCTGCAGGCTGCCATGGCGGAGCAGGCAGAGGCGAACCGCCAGCTGCAGGAGTCGAACTACGTCAAGGAGGAATATGTGGGCTACGTCTTCGCCCTCTGTTCGGCATACATCAGCAAGATGGACGAATATCGCAAGAACATCAACCGCAAGGCGAAGGTCCACCTCTACGACGAGATCCTGCAGATGACCGACAAGCAGACCCTCGTGCAGGACGAACTGAAGGAGTTCTACCAGAACTTCGATGCCATCTTCCTCCACATCTACCCCGACTTCATTCAGGACTTCAACGCCCTCCTGCAGCCTGAGGAGCGCATCGAGCCCCGCAAGGGCGAGTTGCTCAACACCGACCTGCGCATCTATGCCCTGGTGCGCCTGGGCATCTCCGACTCGGTCAAGATAGCCGAGTTCCTGCACTGCTCGCCCCAGACGGTCTACAACAACCGCCTCAAGATCCGCAACCGTGCCCTCGTCCCCAAGGAGCACTTCGCCGACTACGTGCGCCAATTGGGCCGATACAGCGCCGAATGACCGATACTACCGCCCCCGCTGAACCTTACCGACCGAAAAACATAAATGTCTGATATACATCCGAAAAATCGTACACCTACCTTACCACATCCTGTTACTCCCCCATACAACCGACCGAAATACTTCGTACCTTTGCACCGCAGAAGTCGAAGGGGAAGCTGTCGATTGACACCAGACTGACAACCTTCGAACCTATACTCACTGACAAGACGACAACACATTAATATATTACTAACACAAACAACCATTAACATGAGAAACTCTTCCAGTCATTGGATGTCGCGCGTCATGACGCTGCTGGCATTCCTGCTGTTCGCACCATTGGGGCTCTATGCCCAGAAGATGGTCGTGAAGGGCCACGTGAAGGACGAAATGGGCGAGCCCGTCATCGGAGCCTCCGCCTTAGTCAAGGGCACCTCTATCGGTGCGATCACCGACATCGATGGAGACTTCAGCATCACAGGCGTCCCTGCAGGCGCCACCATCGTGTTCAGCTTCGTGGGTTATGAGAACCAGGAGGCCAAGGCACAGCCCACGATGAACATCACGCTCAAGGAGGACAAGAAGCTGCTCGACGACGTCGTCGTCGTAGGCTACGGCGTGCAGAAGAAGAGCGTCGTCACCGCCGCCATTGCCAAGGTGTCGAGTGAGGACCTCGCCGGCAAGGCGCCCGTCCGTGTCGACAATGCCCTCAAGGGTATGGCTGCCGGTGTGAACGTCACCTCGTCGTCAGGTCAGCCTGGCGAGTCGTCACGTGTCCGCGTGCGTGGTACGGGTACCATCAACAACAGTGACCCTCTCTTCATCGTCGATGGCATGCCCATCGAGGGCGGACTGGACTTCGTGAACCCCAACGACATCGAGTCGATGGAGGTGCTCAAGGACGCAGCCTCTGGTGCCATCTACGGTGCCCGTGCGGCCAACGGCGTCATCCTCGTCACCACCAAGAAGGGCAAGCAGGGCAAGACCTCGGTCAACTACAACTTCTCCTACGGCTGGCAGTCGGCTTGGAAGCATCGTGACGTCACCAACGCAACCGAGTACGCCGTGCTCCAGAACGAGAAGTACGTCAACGCCGGCATGGATCCCGTCTATACCGATCCCTACAACCTCAAGGACGCCATGGGCAACAGCATCCCCGTGAATGGCGGTACCGACTGGCAGAACCTCGTCTTCAACGACAATGCCCCCGTGGTCAATCATGACCTTTCCATCAGCGGTGCTTCGGATCGCCTGAACTACTACCTCTCATTGGGCTACTACAGCCAGGAGGGCATCGTGGGTGGCAACTACGGCCAGTCCAACTACGACCGTCTGACCCTTCGCTCGAACAACATTTACACGCTGATGGACTTCTCGAAGGAGCGCAGCTTCCTCAACAAGGCCACCGTCGGCGTCAACCTCTCGTACATGCGCACCCACTCCACCGGCATCACCACCAACTCGGAGTTCGGCTCCATCCTCGGCTCGGCTCTCTACATGTCGCCCATCCTGACTCCTACCGTCAGCGGTAGCTATGCCGAGCAGATGATCAACAACTATGCCGACTACGAGCTGCCACGCGATGCTGAGGGCAATCCCTACACCGTCGTCGGCTATGGCGGCTCCTATCAGGAGATGAACAACCCCGTGGCACTCCTCGCCACCCAGAACCCCGCCAAGAACTGGAGCCACAAGTTCGTGCCCAGCTTCAACGTCGAACTGCAGCTCTGGGACAACCTGAAGTACAAGTTCTCCTACAGCGCCGACATGGCATTCTGGGGCTACGACTCGGCTGTCACCAATACCTACTATTACTCCGGCAACAACAAGAACGAGCACACCAGCGCCACCTCCGACAAGGAGCAGAGCGTCACCTGGCAGCTCGAGAACGTCATCTCCTACGACAAGGAGATCGGCCGCCACTCGTTCGGCATCGTCCTCGGTCAGTCGGCCCTGAAGTACAAGGGCAGCTACCTCGGCGGCAGCCGCTGGAACCTGGTCAACACCGACAAGCCCTCGATCGACTACGCCAACGGCAACTACGAGACCACGACCGATGCTGACGGCAACATCAACGGCGTCACCATCCAGCACAGCGTCTGGGGCGGCAACAACGTCGTCCACACCATGTCGTCGCTCTTCGCCCGTGCCAACTACAGCTACGACGAGCGCTACATGGCTCAGGTCACCGTGCGCCGTGACGGTTCGAGCCGTTTCGGTCAGAACAACAAGTACGGCGTCTTCCCCTCCTTCTCGCTGGGCTGGAACTTCAGCAACGAGGAGTGGCTCGGCCTGCCCGAATGGTGGAACCTCGGCAAACTCCGCTTCAGCTGGGGCAAGAACGGTAACGACAACATCGGCAACTTCCAGTACACCACCCTCACCGCCATGGGCAACAACGTCCTGCTCGGCAAGGTAGCCACCAAGGCCATCGGCTCGAAGGCCGACAAGACCGCCAACCCCGACCTCAAGTGGGAGGAGTCCGAGCAGACCGACCTCGGCCTTGACTTCGGCTTCTTCCAGAACTCATTGACCTTCACCGTCGACTACTTCATCAAGAAGACCAACGGCATGATCATCGAGATGCCTATCCCGTCGTATGTCGGCGAGACGAAGCCTGTGGGCAACGTCGGCGACATGGAGAACAAGGGCCTCGAGCTGGAACTCTCCTACAAGGGACACATTGCTGACTTCAACTACGGCATCAAGGGCAACGTCACCTATATCAAGAACAAGGTGAAGAACCTCGGCAACTCCGACGGCTTCATGCAGATCTCCGGCACCTCGGTGCAGGGCATCTCGGACTTCTATGCCCGTGCCGAGAACGGTATGCCCTACGGCTACTTCTACGGCTACAAGACCGACGGCATCTTCCAGAACATGGAGGAGGTCTACGCCTACCAGAATGCTGACGGCTCGCTCATCCAGCCCGATGCCGTGCCTGGTGACGTGCGCTTCGTCGATGTCAACGGCGATGGCGAGATCACGGGCGACGACCGCACCAACATCGGCAAGGGTATCCCTGACTGGACCTTCGGCTTCACACTCAATGCTGACTGGAAGGGCTTCGACGTGAACGTCTTCTTCCAGGGCGTGGCTGGCTGCGACATCTTCGACGGCACCTATCGCTCGGATGTCTATTCGGGCAACTATCCCACCTGGATGCTCGCACGCTGGACTGGCGAAGGCACCTCCAACAAGTATCCTCGCCTCACTCTCGGCGACGCCACCAACTGGAACGGTTCGGACCTCTACGTTTGCGACGGCTCTTACCTCCGTCTCAAGAACCTCTCTGTCGGCTACACCCTGCCTCGCAAGCTCACCAAGCGCGTCTTCATCGACCGCCTGCGTGTCTATGGCATGGTCGACAATCTCGCCACCTGGACCAAGTATTGGGGCTTCGATCCTGAGATCTCGTCCGGCAGCGGCAATGCCCAGGGCATCGACCGTGGCGTCTATCCTCAGGCCCGTACCTGGACCATCGGCGTCAACCTGGCGTTCTAAGACACCCCTCCTTCCAGGAAAGGTGCTTCCCTCTCCCTTTTACCGCTGTGTAAATTGTCAAATAGTCAAATAGTAAAATCCGTAAATTATGAAGACACGATATATTCTGATGGCATTCCTTGGCGCTGGCCTGATGACCATGACCGGCTGTTCCGACTCCTTCCTGGAGGTCGAGAACCCTACGGGCGAGCCTCTCGAGGAATACTACACCACCGATGCCCATATCCAGGAGGCGCTCATCGCCTGCTACGATCCGCTCCATTGGCCCGACTGGGGCCTGAGCCAGTACAACGCCCTCAACATCGACGCCGAGATCATGGGCGACCTCTTCTGGGTAGGCGGCTCCAACCTCTCCGACATGCAGAACTGGCACATGCTCTCCAACTACGAGGCCGACGAGAACAACACCCTCTCTTCGCTCTGGACCGTCGACTACTCGGGCATCAAGCGCTGCAACGACCTGCTCAAGTACCTGACCTACGACATCAAGGACATCACCGACGCCAACCGCACCTCATACGAGATGCAGGGTCGCTGCCTCCGCGTGTTCTACTACAACATGCTCTGGCACTACTTCGGCAATATCCCCTTCTATCTCGAGAACCTCACCTCGCCCTACACTGCCCCGCAGATCACCGCTGACGAGGTCTACAATCAGATCGTCGTCGAGCTGGAGGCCGTCATCGACTCCAAGGCGCTGCCCATGCGCTGGGACGATGCCAACTGCGGCCGCGTCTCGCAGGCCATGGCCTACATGCTCTATGCCGAGATGGTCATGTACCAGAATGACCAGCAGCGCTATGCCAAGGCGCTCCAGTACATGCAGGAGATCATCTCCAGCCAGAAGTACCAGCTCAATCCCGACTATGCCAACCTCTGGGAGGAGACCGGCGAATGGTGCGACGAGTCCATCTGGGAGATCAACTACGAGGATGGCAACAACGAGCGTGGCTGGAGCAGCCCTCTGGCCATCGGAGGTACCGTCCTGCCTACCCTCATCTCGCCCAACTCGTGGCCCGGTGGTGACGGCTGGAACTCGGGTGCCGACGGCTGGGGCTTCCTCCCCGTGCGTGTCGCTACCTACAACATGTTCGACGAGGCTGACGTCCGTCGTGCAGCTACCTGCTGGGACGTCCGTGGCGTGGAGTACACCAACCGTTTCCAGGACACCCACATCTGGCTCGCCAAGTATCGTCCCTTCTCGGCCAACAACGCCGATGCAGGCTACGACAACAACCTCAACTACAACAACAACCTCCGCTACTATCGCTATGCTGAGACCCTCCTCAATGCAGCCGAGCTGATGGTACGCACCGGTTCGGGCGATGCCAAGTCGCTCCTCACGCAGGTGCGCCAGCGTGCCGGTCTCGGTGAGGTCGACGCCACCCTCGACAACATCATCAACGAGCGCAAGCTCGAGTTCGTCGGCGAAGGCAAGCGCTACTGGGACCTCGTCCGTACCGGCCTTGCCGCCAGCGTCCTCGTCCCCTGCGACTGCGACGGCACCAACCCCAGCGACCAGGGTCGCGTAGGCACCTGGAGCGAGAAGAAGAAGTACATCCCGATTGCACAGGCTGAGCTCGACTCCGATCCTGCCCTCGTCCAGAACAATTACAAGTAACATCTGTCCTATATTATGAAAAAGACATTCCGATACATATTGAGCGCCCTCCTCATTGCCGGTGGCATGGCAGCCTGTTCGCCTGACACCTTCGAGGGCGTCAACGAGAGTGGCATCCCCACTGCCTCGGCTTATGCCGACCTGGTCAACATCTCCGTCGATCAGGAACTCAATCAGGTGACCTTCACCCTCAACCAGGCGCAGGGCGTCTACCCCATCTGGACCATCGAACTGGGCAATGGCAAGACCGAACGCAAGACGGTCAACGGCTACCGTCGCATCTTCACCTCGGCTGGTGACTACACCGTCCGCATGAAGGTGGGCAGCCGCGATGGCATCAGTGATGGCGAGGTGGTCAAGACCTTCCACATCAACAACACCATCATGAGCTTCGACAAGTACATTGCCATGCTCAGCAAGAACCCCTGGTACATGGACAATACCGTGGCAGGTCACCTCGCCTGCGGTCCCTCGGCAGAGGATCCCACTTCCTGGTGGAGCGGCGAGCCCAACTGCAAGGACGGCACCGGCCTCTACGACAACTGCCTGACCTTCACCTCCGAGATGGGTTACCATTTCGAGCCGGGTGACAATGGCACGATGTATGTCAACTATGGTACCGCTGCCCTCAATACCACTGGTGCTACCGAGGACTTCAGCCTCCCCGTCGAGGCTATGGACGCCACCTACGGCTTCGAGGTCGATGGCGATGACCTCTACCTCACCTTCCCCGCCCATACCTACTTCCCCTATATTGCCAACGAAGACATCTGGGAGACTCCCCGCTACAAGGTCATCAACATGACCACCAAGCAGATGACCCTCGTCAGTTCCAATGGTTCCATCGGCTGGCAGTACATCCTCTCGACCTCTCACGAGGTGGCATTCTCGGGCTTCAAGTACAATGCCGAGTCGAACCTCTGGTTGCCTATCGACCAGCAGAACGACTACACAACCCACTACTACTACGCTCCCGGTTGGTCTCAGCTCCCCGATCCTGCCTACGTTCATGACGGCAGCACCTGGAGCATCTCACTGCCATCGGCTACCACCGACCAGTGGCAGGCACAGGCCGCCATTAAGCCCACCAACCTCACCCTCAGCACCGACCTGACCTACGACTTCAGCTGCACGCTCAACAGCACTACCGACATCAACGGCGTCACCATCAAGCTCACCGATGTCAACTCGGGCGACAACTACGTCTTCGTCGAGCGTGTCGACCTCAAGGCCTTCGAGGACTACGTCTTCTACCTCTCTGACGTCAATGCCCTCAAGGAGACTGCTGCCTGTGAGCTCTTCTTCGACTTCGGCGGCAACCCCGACAACACCGAGGTGACCATCAGCAAGATCGTCGTCAAGGACCATGCCATCGACGATGGCACCGTCCTGCCCGATGAGGAGCCTGAGGAGCCCGGCGAACAGATTGTCTGGATCGACAACCTGCTCCAGGGCATGCCCGTCGACATCTCCTACTACTACGCTCCCGGCTGGTCGCAGCTCCCCGATCCTGCCGCCACCATCTCCGGCACCACTTACACGGTCGAGCTCCCCAGCGCCACCAGCGACCAGTGGCAGGGTCAGTTCACGTTCAATAACATCGGTGTCCAGATTGACCACCAGAAGCAGTACGACTTCCGTGTCAAGGTGCTCTCCACCACCGACCATCCCGGCATCACCGTCAAGCTCACCCAGCAGGACAATGACGACCTCTACCTCACCGCCGACCGTCATGCCGTCAGCGCCTTCGAGGAGACCTGGATCGAACTCGGTCCGTTGACCCTCAACAAGGAGGAGGACATCACCAACCTCAAGATCGTCTACGACTTCGGCGGCAATGCCGATGGCACCACCATCACCCTGAGCGACATGCAGCTCCAGGAGCACAATGCTTCGGGCGGCAAGCAGGGCGTCGACTGGGACCTCACCGGTCCTGGCAACCTCTGGCTCAAGGGCGCGCATGAGACGCTGAGCTTCTACTACGCTCCCGGCTGGGCACAGATTGCCGACCCGCAGACCGTCGTCGACGGCAACAGCTACACCATCTCGCTCCCCAGCGCCACCTCCGACCAGTGGCAGGCACAGTGGCACATCAGCACCGACCTCGGCAAGGCCGACATCTCGGCCGACAAGGCCTATGACATCCGCTTCACCATCTACTCCACCACCGACCAGCCTGGCATCACTGTCAAGTTCACCGAGAATGGCAACGACGACAACTACCTGACCGCCGACCGTCATCCCGCCGTGGCTTATGAGGAGCAGACCGTCGAACTCATCGGCCTCACTCTCAGCAAGGGCGACATCACCAACGAGACGTTCAAGATGGTCTTCGACTTCGGTGGCTGTCCTGACGGCAGCGAGGTCACCATCAAGGACATCATCATCCAGGAGCACAGCGAGAGTGCAGGGGGTGGCGGCGGTTCGGCTGCCACGTGGGACTACAACTCCGCCAGCAACCTTTGGCGTGCCGTCGACGAGGGTTCTGCCTTCCTGAGTGTCACGCCCTGGTTTGCCGATGGCGGTTGGTCGCAGGTTGCCGACCCCGTCTGGAGCCATTCGGGCAGCGCCTGGGAGCTCGACATCGTCCATGAGTCCAACTCGCAGTGGCAGGCACAGTTCCCCATCAACACCACCCTCACTGCCTCGATGGCTGAGAAGTACGACCTCGCCGTCACCCTTGAGGCTGACAACAACATCAGTGGCGTCACCGTCAAGCTCACCGAGACCGACGATGCCGAGAAGCACGACAACAACTTCTTCACCGCCGACCGTCACGACGTCGAGGCATACGAGCCGCTCACCATCACCTACACTGGTCTGCAGTTGCCGCTCAACGATGCCCACGCCCTGTCGTTCTTCTTCGACTTCGGTGGCTGCCCGGCAGGCACGCATGTCAAGATTTCGGACATCATTTTCCGCAAGTCCGAGTGATCCGTTGTCATAAGTCTTAGAGAGGGGGAGTGAAGGAGCAGCATCCCTTTCACTCCCCCTTCAATATCCAATCATCCGCAATGAAACACATGAACCTACTTACCCTTGCCCTCTCTGCCCTGCTCGGACTCACTTCGTGTGGCGGCAGCGACGATGACCCCGTCACCCCTGTGGTCGATGGCACCGTCCTCTCTACCCTCACCTTTGCGGCTGAGGGCGGTCAGCAGACCGTCTCGGCATCGGCCAGCCAGGAGTGGCGCGCCTTTGCCTCCAACGACGAGTCCTGGATCACCGTCACCCCCTCGACGGGCAATGCCGGCAGCGTGCAGCTCACCATCAAGGCCTCCGAGAACCTCAACTACGAGGCGCGCGAAGGCGAGGTGACACTCAAGGCTGGCACCTCCCGTCAGTACGTCAAGGTCCGTCAGGAGGCGGCCACCAAGCCCAGCATCGTTTGTCCCATCGAGGGCAATTACCGCTTGGCCTGGAACGATGAGTTCGAGACCGATGGCATGCTCACTTCCAGGGACTGGACCTATCAGACCGCCAATGCCGGTTGGGTCAATAATGAGAAGCAGACCTACGTCAACGGCACTTCGCCCGAAGGCAAGGAGGTGGCCTCCGTCAAGGATGGCATCCTCTCGATCAACTGCTTCAAGGAGAATGGCAAGGTCTACTCGGGCCGCATCTACGCTCAGCAGTCCACCGGTTGGACCTATGGCTACATCGAGGCTAGCATCAACCTGCCCAAGGGCAAGGGCACATGGCCTGCCTTCTGGATGATGCCGGTCAATTATACCGCCTGGCCGGACGATGGCGAGATTGACATCATGGAGGAGGTGGGCTACCACCCCAACTACGTCTCGTCGAGCCTCCATGCCAAGGGCCATGTCCACACCAACAACACGCAGGTCACCCACGAGATGCTCTGCTCGGGTGCCGAGGGCAGTTTCCATACCTATGGCATCGAGTGGACTGCCGACTACATCCAGACCTATGTCGATGGCCAGAAGCAGCTCTACTACCAGAACCCCGGCACTGGCAAGGTCGACTGGCCTTACAATGCCCCCTTCTACATCATCCTCAACCTCGCTTGGGGTGGTGACTGGGGTGGCGCCCAGGGCGTCGATGAGACGGCGCTGCCCGTCTCGATGCAGGTCGACTGGGTTCGCGTATGGCAGAAGTAAACGACCTCACAACCTCACGACCTCATAACCTCATGAAACGTATATTTTCAATCCTGATGCTGTCCGTTGTCGGACTCGCTCCTCTGTCAGCGCAACCTGCGACAGCGCCTCCCTATCAAGACCTGCAGCAGCCGCTTGAGGTGCGTGTGGAGGACGCCTTGGCTCGCATGACCCTCGAGGAGAAGATTGCCATCATCCATGCGCAGTCCAAGTTCAGCAGCCCGGGTGTCGCCCGTCTGGGCATCCCTGAGCTGTGGTGTACCGACGGTCCCCACGGCATCCGTCCCGACGTCCTTTGGGACGAGTGGGAGCAGGCAGGCTGCACCAACGACTCCTGCACCGCCTTCCCCGCCCTCTCGGCGCTCGCTGCCACCTGGAGCCCCGACCTTGCCCACCTCTATGGTGTGTCGATAGGCGAGGAGGCGCGCTATCGCCAGAAGTCGGTCCTCCTCGGTCCTGGCTGCAACATCCTGCGCAATCCGCTCAACGGTCGCTCGTTCGAGTATCTGGGTGAGGATCCCTACCTCTCCGGCCAGATGGTCGCGCAGTACATCATCGGCGTGCAGGAGCAGGGCGTGGCAGCCTGCGTCAAGCACTATGCCCTCAACAACAACGAGCACGACCGCTACACCAGCAACGTCGAGTGCGACGAGCGTACGCTGCGCGAGATTTACCTTCCCGCCTTCGAGTGCGCCATCAAGCAGGGTCATGCCCTCTCCATCATGGGCGGCTACAACCTCTTCCGCGGTCAGCATGCCTGCCACAACGACTACCTGATGAACCATATCCTCAAGGACGAATGGGGCTTCCAGGGCGCCGTCATCTCCGACTGGGGAGGCACGCAGAGCACCGAGGAGGCCATCTACAACTCCCTCGACCTCGAGTTCGGCACCTGGACCGACGGACTCAAGATGGGCGCCACCAATGCTTACGACAACTACTACCTCGCCCAACCTTATTACCAGCTGATCAAGGCGGGTAAGGCAGGCACGCGCGAACTGGATGACAAGGTGCGCCGTGTGCTTCGCATCATCTTCCAGACCTCGATGAATCCCTTCCGTCCCTTCGGCTCACTGGGTAGCCCTGAACACGTCAGCGCCGCCGTGCGTATCGGCGAGGAGGCCATCGTCCTGCTCAAGAATGACCCACTCACCCCCTCACCCCCTAATAACCTCACGAC
>R14__coassemble_1096_pt1 | contig 14626 bp, 5 predicted proteins | sample R14__metabat2_high_PE_017 | metagenome-assembled genome bin R14 | reverse complement strand
GTGCAGGTTCACGCCCACCTTGAAACTCTTGGGGAGAGCCACCTTGCCGTAGTCGACACCCTGCATGTAGGCAGCGTTCGAGAAGGCATATTCGGGATCCATGCCCTTGTAGGAGGTGAGGCAGATGAGGTTCTGACCGGTGACGAAGATGGTGCCCGACTGGATGAAGCCGAAGAGCTTCTTGTCCCATGAGTAGGAGAGGGTGACGTCGCGCAGCTTGAGGTAAGAGGCATCCTCGATGAAGCGGTCAGAGAGGTCATTGTTGCCGATGGCATCGCCATACGAGGCGCGAGGCATTGCGGTGATGTCGCCTTCGTTCTGCCATCGGCGCACGACGGAGACGGACTTGTTCGAGAAGTCCGAGGCCGACTCGTTGAGGCGACGCACGGCATTGTAGGCCTTGTTGCCTGCACTGTAGACGAAGTTGAGGTCGAGGGCAAGTCCCTTCCACTCCAGTGAGGTGAAGATCGAGCCGTAGAGGTTCGGAGTCGCCGAGCCGAGGTCCACCTTGTCGAGGTCGTTGATGATGTGGTCACCGTTCTGGTCGACGTAGCGGATGTCGCCTGCCTGATAGGCAACGCTGTTCTTGTTGGTGAGGGCTGCCTCGTTGGCTTCGGCTGTGGTGGCATAGACGCCAGCCGTCTGATAGCCATAGAAAGCGTAAGGAGCACCGCCGACGGCAGTGATGATCTCAGCGCCGTCCGAGAGGGTCGTGAGCTGCGAAGTGAGGCCACCGAGGCTGGACATCTCGTTCTTCAACGTGGTCAATGAGCCACCGAGGGTCCAGCGGAAGTCGCGGGTCTGGAGGGGGACGAGGTTGAGCGAAAGCTCCAGGCCCTGGCTCTTCATGGCTGCATCGTTGCAATAGTAGGGCGAGGAGCCGAGGGCAGACGAACTCTGACCGAGCATAAGCACGTCGTCAGCCTTGGTGTTGTAGTAGCCAAAGCGACCGCTCAGACGGTGCTGCAGAGCAGACATCTCGATGCCCAGCTGGAGGGTCTTGTCAACCTCCGCCTTGAGTTCGGTGTTGGGCACGTTGGCACGCACGATGCCGGCGATGGTCTGATAGGGCTGCGAGGTGTAGTAGTACTGGCCGAGCTTCGACGAGAAGCGCGAGTTGCCGGTCACGGCATAGTCGGCATAGACGTCGAGCTTGTTGAGCCACTGCTGCTCCTTCAGGAAGTCCATGTTGGCGAGCATGACCGAAGCATGTGCGCCGGGATAGAGGCTCATGCGGCTGGCATCCTTGCCAATGGAGGAGGCACCGTCCATCGAAATGACGATGCCGGCGTTGACCAGGTCGGCGAACGAATAGTCAGCGGTCAGGTAGCCACCCATCCAGTTCCACTTGTTGTTGTAGCCGGAGAAGTAGCGGCCCACAGACTGTGTGGAACCCATGGTCTGGTAGAAGTCGTTGCCGGTGTTGCGGCCTGTAGCCATGTCGTACTCGGTGGTGCTGGTGATCAGCTGCAGGGCAGCATTGACGCTGAGCGTGTGGTGACGGTCCCAGGTGTGGAGGTAGCGGCCATTGAGCGCATAGAACATGTTGAGCACTGAAGCCTGGCCTACCTGGATGCTGTTGACGATCTCGCCATAGGCATCGAAGCGGGGCACGATGTCCTGATTGTCGTTGCCGGGCAGGAAGAGCTTCTCCTTGTCGAAGTTGGAGTAGATGCCCACGGTGGCGTCGAACTGCAGGTCCTTCGTGGCATTGTAGACCAGCTGGGCGCGGGCATTCAAGTCGTACTGACGGATCTTGCCCTCGGCATCGTTGACCAATGAGAGAGGGTTCGAAACGATGAAGTCGGTGTTCTGGCAGGCGCCCAGATAATAGCTGCTGTAGCTGCCGAGCAGGGCGTAGGTGCCATCGGCCGAGGGGACGCTGTTGCTCTTGTAGGGACTGAGCAGGGGCGAGCGGCGGTAGGCGGCGAGCAGCGGGTTGGTCTCGAGCGAATAGCCCTGCTCCTGGTAGGTGCCGGTGAGGTAGGCAAGGTTGATGTTGGCGTTGATCTCCCACTTCTTTCCGACGAGGATGTTGGCATTGATCTGTGCCTGGAAGCGGTTGCTCGACGTGTTCTCGAGCACGCCCTCATCGCCCGTGTAGCCGAGCGAGATGTCGTACTTGGCGATGGCATCGCCACCCTCCACGCGGAAGAGGTAGTCGTGAGTCATCGAGTTGCGGTAGATGGCATCCTGCCAGTCGGTATCGAACTGATAGAGGTTGGCATTGTTGGCGGTGGGGCTGGACATGAAGCCGAAGTCCGAGAAGAAGGAGCCCATGTCGTTGCCGTAGTAGTCCATGGCGATGTCCGAGAGGTACGACTTGTACTGCGAGGCATTCATCAGTGGGAGCTTCTGGTTCTGCCAGTTGAGGCCGAATGAGCCGACGAAGGTGATCTTGGTGTCGAGGTCGTCCGACTTGGCGCCATCGGTCTCGATGAGCAGTACGCCGTTTGAACCGAGTGAGCCCCATGCGGAAGCCTTGGCACCGGTGAGCAGGGTGACGTTGGCGATGTCCTGCGGGTTGATGGCCTGGAAGATGGAGCGCGAATAGCCCTGGATCAGCGCCGACTCGTTGAGGTCCGGCATCAGGGGCACACCGTTGATGACGATGAGGGGATTGCTCTCGCTGACGAGGCTGCGCAGGCCGCGCATCGTCAGCAGTGAGCCCTCACCGGTCATGCCGGACTTCTGGGTGAGCTGCAGGCCGTTGAACTTGCCCTGCAGTGCCTTGTCGAGCGTCACGGCACCGAGGCCGAAGTCCTTCTTGGAGACGTTCTGCACGCCCGCGGTGTGGTAGGCATTGTCGGAGGTTCCGGTGACGCCTTCGACGAGCGTCTCGTTATAGTAGCGCTTGGACTGAGGCACCATGAAGAGGGTGACAGCGTCACTGTTGTCGATGATGCGGTAGTTCTGGGCATAGAAGCCGTCAGCCTGCACCTTGACGGTGAGCCACTTCTCGGCAGCCTTGATCTCGAAGGCACCTACGCTGTCGCATCGCACCAGACCGTGACCGGGTACGGTGATGATGGCGTCGGTGACGGGACGGCAGTGGTCGTCGAGCACCACGCCACGCACGCTGTAGGTAGGCTCCTGAGCGATGGTCACCATTGGAGTCAGACCTCCGACAACTGCCAACAGAGCGGCGAGCGTCAGCGCCTTATGATTTGGATTCGTACGTTTCATATTATATAATATGTGATAGCTTATATGATAGCCAATGACATGGCTGAAGTGATTATAATCTCCCTCCCTTCAAGGGAGGGTCCTGAGGTTCGGGGAGGGTCCTGAGGTTCGGGGAGGTTCCTGAGGGTCGGGGAGGTTCCTAGTAATTGTTGACCGTCGGACGGAGACACCAATGGTTGAACTTCAGCGTGCCGGTGATGGTGGGGATGCTGGTGGTGCACTTCATGCTGATGAGCAGGCGCACGGCCGAGCCATTGCCGTTGAGGTCGGGCACGGTAATCTCGGTATAGACGGGGCCGCCGTCGGTCCAGTAGTATCCGTTCTTCGAGCCTGCGGTGTTGTTCTCGTCGTTGGCATCGTAGTATTCGGGCAGACGGTTGGAGAGCGAGGCACCACGGTCGTAGTGATAGGTGGTGGAACCGTCGTTGAGGTTGAGGTTGACGGGGTCGGCGCAAGCCACGCTGTCGCCGGCAGCATCGAAGGCATAGAGCGTAACCTCGAGCGGATTGACGCCGAAGCCCTGGTAGAAGCCCATCGCCATGCGGTAGGTTCCGGGTGGCACCATCACGGGCATCACGTCGAAGCCGCCCTCGTCGTTCGACTGCGAGCGCAGGGGCGTGAAGTCGAGCTGGAAGGAGTCGGCGGAGTTGTCAGCCACCTTACATGCCAGGGGCGAGTTCTCGTGCAGAGGCCAGTAGCCCGAGCGGGGGGTCCAACCTGCTACCTCGGCGGTGTTGACTTTGAAGTTGGTGAGGTTGGTGGCACGGAAGTAGGCTGCCTTCTGGTCAGCGTCGCACTTGTCGTAGACGTTGAACTCCTCGTGCAAGCGGTAGATCAGTCGGTTGTTCGGAATCTTGAACTCGGTGACGTTGTAAGCCATGCCGTTCGAGAGCTCGATGGGATGATCGAGGTCGAGTTGCTGGACCGACGTGCGCCAGTTGCGCGAATAGATCGAGGTGATGTCGTTCTCTGTCGGATCGTCGGGTGCCTCGATGGGGGTGAGGTCGGCAGCGGTGTAGGTCTTGTTGAAGAAGGCCACCTCGAGGATCCACTTGCGGAGGTCCTCCTCAGAGCTGTAGCCTACGTAGACCTCGTCGTACGAGCCATTGCGCAGCATCGTGGTCTTGTGGTCGTAGCCCCACGACTGGAGCTTCTGATGAGCCTCGTCGAGTGCCTTATTGATAACGTCGTTGCTGAAGACCAGCATCGTCGCCTTGAGCGCCTCGCTCGAGAGGTCGAAGTTCTTCGCGTCGAAGAACTCGTTGGTGTAGATCCAAGCAGAGTCGTAGAGGGTATTGCCGTTCGAGTCAATGCCGATGATCTTAGAGTTGTCCTTGTCGAACTCCTTGCCGCCCGACGAGAGCACCATCTCCTTGAAGATGCTGTAGTCGTCACCGAGGCCGTTGATGTAGTCCTGCAGCGAGGTGGGGGTGGAGATCATGTCGGAGATGACGTAGATGTAGCCATCGCTCGCCTTGATGACCTCGAGGAGTCGGGCATTGTTGAACTTCATGTGGTTGATGATCTTGCCGCTGCGTGCCTCGTCGTCCATCGAGATGGTGACGTACTTGTCGTGCCACATCAGCAGGCGGTCGCCGTCGTTGAGTTTGGACGGTGCCACGGAGATGTTGGTGACGTGCGACTTTGCAACGTATGCTGCGCTGTCTGCCACGGGTGCTTTGTAGTGGTCGTTGGTGACGATGAGTATGGTGTGGAGCTCGCCAGAGGTGGGCATCGTCTCGAAGATGCCCTGCTGGCTGAAGAGCTCGCACATCTGCGAGTAGTCGCTGTGCGACTGCAGGTACTCCACGGCGGTCTGCTCGGTCGAGGTCACCTCGGAGTTCTGGTTCTGCGTGTCGAGGTCCTTGTAGTAGGCGTCGTCTGCGAGGTCGTGACAGGAGACGAGCGCACAGGCAGCAGCGGACAGGACGAGCAGGGCTGCGTGGATATGAAGTATGGGAGTATTCATTGTTGGAATGGGAATTTTGGGGAGCTAGTTCTTGACTAGATATGGCTAGTTCTTCTGATTCATCTTATTCGATTGGGGTGAAGGTGATGGCGTCGAACTGCAGGTAGACCTTCGAAGAGGTGGAGGCTGCAGGATCCATGATGATGAACTTGAAGGTGTGCGAGGTGGTCTCGTCGAACTCTATCTCGTCGTAGAGGGTGCCTTGATAGACACCCGGCAGTGCCTTGGTAATCTCGGTGTAGGGGGCTACGAGGGTCTTGTCGTAGAGGGTCTCGTCATCGGTCGAGGCGTCGAAGTCGTCAGGCAGATCGACGAGGATCTTGAGCAGGCCGCCCTTGCAGCCCGACGAGGTACGCATGATGCTCTGGTCGGTGAGGTAGGCCATGTCGACGGTGACGCGGTACTTGCCCTTGACGAGGGTGGGGGTCTTCATCGAGACGCTGCCCAGATAGCCCATGTTGAGCACCAGACGGTCATGATAGAGGCAATCCTTCAGATTGGACTTGCAGGTGACGTAGCAAAGTTCCGAATAACTGGTGTTGCCACGGCCATTGGGCACCTCGACGGTGTAGCATGAGAGGCGGCTGACGTCGACCTTCACTTCTGACGACATCACTTCAGAAGGGCGATACCATTCGCCCACGGCCTGACGTACCTGGCTGTAGTCGGCGAGGTCCCAGACGACCGTAGTCTGCTTGGGCTCGTAGACGGGCATCCAGCCATTGACCTGATGCAGGTAGCCGTTCTTCGCAAGGACGTTGGAGTGTTCCTCATCGAAGCTCTGACCGGCGATGTCGTCGCTGTTGACGTAAGAGATCCAGTCGGCATACTTCTCGCCGTCAATCTCCACGCTGTCGACGTAGTGGCGATTGACCATGAAGATCTGGTTGGGCGCCAAAGTCTTCGATGAGATGGCGATGGTGTCCTCACCGTTCATCTCCGTGACTTCCGACAGGTGGTAGCGGCTGTCGAGGATGTGGTACTGGACGTACTGGCGCAGCAGGGAGTCGGCCGAGACGCCCGAAGTGCTGCGTGCCGAGAGCTTGTTCTTCAGATCGCTCACCGACGAGATGCCAGCCTGCTGATAGACAGCATCGGTCACATTGAGCAATGTGTAATAATGGCGCGTATATTTGTGCGTGCCGAGGACGATGGCGGTGTCGGCGACAGTCTGCAGCATCTTGGCATAGCCGGCTTCCTGGATCGCCTGCTGCATGATGCTGGTGCCAGAGGTCTGCTCGAGTCGGTCCCATACGGTCTCGACGAGTGGGCTGACTACGCCGTCAGCAGTATAGATGAAGCCATTGGAGCAGGCAATGTGATCGAACGAGAAGTGGACCTCCTCGTTGAGCAGATAGCCTGCCTGAGCGGGATCGTTGGTCACGGTGAACTCCTCGCCAGCTGCCGAGGTGTAGAGGAGGCCATAGACCTTGCCAGTGAACTTCTCGGAGAATTCGATGGAGTCACCGCTGTAGACCATGGTCTTGACCAGCTCCTTGGCGTAGTTCTCGCCGAGCTGTTCGATGCCGCTGACGCCCTTCTGCTGGTAGAAGCGCTGCATGGCGTCGTCAGTAGGCGCAAACATGGTGAAGGCTACCGTCTTGGTCTGGGCGTCGTAGAGCGTGTTGAGCGTCGAGTAGAGATCGCTGTACTGGAGCACCTTGACCCACTCGGTGAACGATGAGTCGGCAGCCAGCGTGGTCGAGATGGGACTCTCCTGCTCGCTGACGTAGGCACCCTTGTCGGTGTCACTGAACTCCCAGAGATCCTTGTCGCAGCTGCTCAGCAGGGCAGTTGCAGCACCTCCGGCCAATCCAAGACCGAGCGTCAGCATCGCATAATGAAATATCTTGTTCATAATATTATATTATTAGCATAACTAAATGAGGACATGAGACCCTTGGGACTTAACTTTCTGTAAGAAGGTATGGAACCCTTGGAACTTTACTTTCTGGATGAAGTCATGGGGGACCCTTGGGACTTTACTTCGACGTAGCGTAATAAGGATTCTGTTTCAGCTGGTCATTGGTATCAATATCTGCCTGAGGCAATGGCAGGTACCATGCCCAGCTGTTCTGCAGGATGCCCTGAAGCTGCGTGGACGATACCATCGTGTTGTACTCACAGATGGTCTGGATGGCCTTCTCCTTGTATTCGAAGGTGCTCTGGCCCGTGATGGTCTTGTATGTGCCATAGCTCTGGCCTTCGGTGTCTTCGACGGTCTCCTTGGGGGCAAACGATTCGTCGTAACGAGCCAGACGCAGCACGTCATACCAGCGCTTTGCCTCGCCTACGAACTCCATCTCGCGCTGGTCAATGACTTCAGAGAGCAGCGTGTATTCGTCGAGCGATTCGATTTCAGCGTCGGCGGTCGATGACGAGAGGTCCACGTAGTCGGCGAGACCTGCACGGTTGCGCACGGCGTTGATGAGTTCGATGGCGGAGCGCCATGATGCCTGACCCTTCATGACCAAAGCTTCAGCCTTCATCAGATAGATGTCCGCCATGCGGTAGAGGATAAAGTTGGCATCGTTGCCAGTGCCTAGGCGGGTCGACTCGATGTTGGCGAGTTCCTGACCGCGGTACTTCCAGACGTAGAAGGTCTGGCTGGTGCTGTACTTCGACGGGGCATCGGTCGTCGTGCCGGGCACCCAGGTGCAGAAGATGGAGCGGCCGACGTGGTCGTTGTAGGTCAGGTCGGGATTGTTCTTGAGAGCTTCGGTGCCCTCTTCGCGCATCTTCTCGACAGCGGTGGGCGAGATGTTGTAGGAGCCAGCGTCGCTCGATACGATCGAACCCCAGGCAAACTTGGAGGCAAAGTTGTTGTTCGAGCCTTCGACCGAATAGCTCCAGTTGAGCTCGAAGATGCTCTCGTTGGAGTTGCCGGGATTGAAGATCTCAAACCATTTGGACGACTCGGAGATAAATACGGGGCGCAGCGCATCCTGTGCATTGATCAGCTCGTTGCAGTACTGTATGCACTCGTCGTACTCGTGGTTCCAGAGGGTGATATCGGCGAGCAGCGCATAGAGCGCCCACTTGGTGGCGCGACCCTTGGTCTCCCAGTCGCTCTCGTAGTTGGCCTTGGCGGCGCCGGTAGCGAGTGCAGCCTTGCAGTCAGCCTTGATCTGCTCGATAATCTGCGTCTCGCTTGCCTTGGGTAGGTTGAACTCGGCATCATCATTGACGTAAGCCTGGAGGACCAAAGGAACCTCCTTGTAGTTCTTGACGAGGATAGAGTAGGCATAGGCACGCTGGAAGTATGCCTCGCACAGGTGGGCATTCATCACCGAGGAGTAGTAGGTATTGTCCGTTGCCTGCACGCCTGGGGCGTAGTTGAGCACGGAATTCGCCATATTGATGATGTTGTAGAAGGTGGCGTACTTGACCTGGGCATTGCTCTCGGTGGCATCGAAGTCCTGGATCTTGCCTGCAGCATCGGTGATGGAGTTGTTGTAGAGCGTGCCGCCGCGCAGCTCGCCCCACAGCAGCATCTGCGGTACTGCCTGGCGCATGTAGTAGTAGCCTGAGGCGATGACCGCCTCGACATCCTCCTTCGACTGCCAGTAGTTGTCGGTCACCTGCTCGTTGTTGGGCAGGAGGTCCAGCCAGTCGTTGCACGAGGTGGTCGTGAGACAGAGGGCTGCCGACAGGAGGATTATGTGATGGTTGTGATAATTCATCGTTATGATGGTGTTTATTCCTAGTTCTTTGCTAGATTTTGCTAGATTTTCTAGATTTACTAGATTTAAAACTAGATCTCAAACTAGTTCTTTTAGAAGTTGAGGTTGATACCGCAGGCGAAGCGCTTCGAGACTGGGGTGGTCGACGAGTCCTTCACGAGGTCGGTGGCCTTAGAGGGCTGAGAGACCTCAGGATTCTGGCCAGAGTAGTTGGTGAAGGTGAAGAGGTCGTAGCCGGTCAGGAAGATCGAGCAGCTGTTGATGCCGACGTGGGCGAGCCACTTCTTGGGGAATGCATACGAGAGCGAGATGCTCTTGACGCGCAGGAAGGAGGCATCCTCGACGAAGCGGTCAGACGCCAGGTAGTTGTAGCCCTTGCCGTAGAGCGCGCGCGGGATGTCGGTATCGTCGCCCTCCTTGCGCCAGCGACGGAGCACGGCGGTCGACTGGTTGGCAGTGCCGTACATGTTCTCGAGGCTCATACGGGCAGCGTTGATGACCTTCTGTCCGAAGCGGCCGTTGAGCAGCACGTTGAGCGAGAGTTGGCCGAAGTCGCTCTTGTTCGAACCGTAGATAACTTTGAAGCCGCCACCACAGATCAGTGCAGGATTGGAGTTGCCCAGATAGACGATATCGTTGGCGTCGATGACACCATCGTGGTTGATGTCTTCATACTTGGCATCACCGGGATAGACGCGTTCGCGGTAGTTGATCATCGTCACGCGGTCACCGTTCATGTCGGTCATGACGTTGCCCTCGGCATCGCGTGCATAGGTCTCCTCGGTGTTCTGATAGACGCCCAGATAGCGGAAGCCGTAGAACGAGCCGATGGGGTCACCTGCCACGGTGAACGTGTTGTAGTAGCTCGAGCCGTTGCCGACCTTGGCGTTCTCGTTGTAGTTGTCGGGCACAACCTCCACCTTATTGATGTTACGCGAGGCGTTGAAGTTGAGCGAGACCTTCCAGTCCTTCTGCTTGAGGACATCGACGTCGAAGCGGAACTCCCAGCCCTTGTTCGACACCTCACCCGAGTTGCTGTAGGCGAGGGTGGAGTAGCCGGTGGTCGATGGGATGCTGTAGCTCTTGGTCAAGCAGTCGCTGGTGTAATTGTCGTAGTAGTCGACAGTGAAGCCGAAGCGGTCGTAGAAGCGCATATCGACGCCGAGGTCCCATTCACGCTTCGACTCCCATTTGAGCTGGTCGAGCTGCATGCGGGTGGGGTAGATGGCCTTGAGGTCCATGTAATAGCCGAGGCTCGAATAGGCGCCCATGTAGCTGTAGCCGCTCGAAGGGGCGGTGCCGGACCAACCCAGCGAGTAGCGGATCTTGCCCTGGGTGAAGACGTTCTTGTAGTCGTCGAACCAATGTTCCTCAGAGAGGTTCCAGGCCAGACCAAAAGAGGGGAAGGTGGCGAAGCGCTGGTTCTTGCCCATGGCCGAGTTGCCCTCGGTGTTGAAGTTGGCGTTGAGCGAGTAGCGGCCGTCGTAGGTGTAGGCGAGCGACTCGGTGAACTGCACCTTGCGGTTCTGGCTCTCACCACTGGAGGCAGAGGCTACGTTCGAGCCGACGACGGGATCAGAGAGATTGGCCGAGACGTTGGCGTAGGTGATGTTCTGTGCCGAATTGGAGCTCGAGTGGGTGGTCTTGAAGAGCACGGTGGCGACGAAGCTGTGCTTCTCGGCGAGGGTCTTGATGAACTGTACCTTGTTCTGCGTCTGCAGCGAGAAGTTGTCCGAGAAGTTCTCAGACGAGCGGTTGGCCATCGTATTGGTCCAGAGCACGCCGGTGGCGACCTGAGGCAAGAACGACTTGACGGTCTGCGCCTTCATGTCGACGCTGACCCAGCCCTCATAGCGCAGCCATGAGTAGGGTTTCCACTCCCAGTCGATGGTCATCTTCTCCTCGCGCACGTTGGTGTTGTAGTAGCTCTGCTCGGCCATTGCCACGGGGTTGTAGTTCTTGGTTTCGGCGAAGGTGCCCTGGAAGCAGCCGTCCCACGGCTGGAAGTAGCTCTGGGTAGCGCCCTGGTCGTCCATGAGATAGGGGCTCTCGTTAGGCATCTTCTGCTGGGCCATGGCACGCACACCGCTGTAGCCACTGGTATTGTCCGACCAGTTGGCAGACTTGTCGGAGTTGATGAAGTTGAAGTTGGTGTAGATGCGGAACTTGTCCGAGAACTTGTAGGTCACCTTGGCGGTGGTGGTGAATCGCTTCATCTCCGTGCCGATGGTGGTGCCCACGTCATCCAGATAGCCGACTGAGAGCAGGTAGGTGGCCTTGTCGCCGCCACCGCTGATACCGAACGAGTTGTCCCACTGCCAGGCGTTCTGCTTCACTTGGTCAAGCCAGTCGGTGTCGACGCCGTACTCACGGTAGTACTTGAACTCCGAGAGCGACTGGCGCTGCAGCAGCTCGTCGCGGTTGTAGAGGATGTCGAGCAGGGAGCTCGAACTGCCCAGTCCGTTGGCGTTGGCAGCATTCCAGAGGGCATCCTGCACCATGGCGGTGTACTGAGAGGCATTCAGGAGCGGGATGGGATCTGGCTCCTCCTTGATAGAGAACTTCGAAGAGAAAGTGAAGTTGGTCTTGCCCGTCTTGCCACTCTTGGTGGTGATGAGGAGCACACCGTTGGCGCCCGACGTGCCGTAGATGGCGGTCGAGGCAGCATCCTTCAGTACTTCGATTGACTCGATGTCCGAAGGCGAGATGTTCAGGAGGGCGCCGTAGTCGTCCTCATTGGCTGAACTCCAGTCCCAGTCGTCGCCGAAAGAGGTCGACGTGGGGATGCCGTCGATGACGACGAGAGGCTCGGCGCTCGACGACAGGGTGGAGGTACCACGGATGCGGATCGAAGACTTGGCACCGGGGTCGCCGCCCAGCACGATGTCGAGACCGGCAGCCTGGCCCTGCAGCGCCTCCTCGATGGAGGCGACGGGAGCCACCTCCGTGATCTCGACCATCGAGACCTTCTGGGTGGCGGACGTCTGTTCCTTGAACGAGATGCCCACCTCGTTGCGCTCCACCTTCTTGGCGGTCACCTCGACGGCGGCGAGCGAGCGGCTGTCGTCCCTCATCTTGACTTTCAGGCTCGACTGACCCTTGTATTCAATCTTCTGGGTCTTCATGCCGATGAAGGAGATCTGGATGATCAGGTTGTTGCCGGGTGGCATCTGGATTACGAAGTTGCCGTCGATGTCCGAGACGGTGCCCTTCAGGGCGCGGTTCTGCTGATTGGCGATGACGATGTTGGCACCGGGGATGGGCTCGTTGAATTCGTCGATGATGACGCCGGTCAGGATTTTACTCTGTGCGAACAGGTTCAGAGAGACAATCGCACAAATAAGCATCAAAATGGATTTAATCTTTGTCATAGCTGTGCGATGTTATTTGATGATGCCTTCGACCAGCTGCATGGCGCCGTCGCTGAAGGCGAATGGGAGATAATAATACTTGTCAATGACAGGCACTGCCGCGCCTGTGGCCTTGTCGCCCGTAGCCTGGATGCTGAGAGAGGAGCCATTGTCAATGACCTGCAGGCCGTAGGTGCCGCCCGTCTCGAACTGTCCGTGGCAGGAAGAGCCAACGTAGGGATAGGCGGTGAACGAGTTGCGGTCGCGGACGATGAAGTAGCTCAGCAGGTAGGCAGCCAGGTCGGCCTGGGTGGCCTTGCCGCTGATGGCAAAGTTGTCGGCGATGGTGAGCTTGGAGCAGCCGGGCAGTTCGCTGAGGTGCTCCTTGATGACGTCGTTGGTAGGCACGAAGACGATGAAGCGGTTGTCGGTCATGTCCTGCTCGGTACGCACAGTGTAGGCGCCCGTCTGGGTGAACATGCCCTCGGCAGCGAGACCAGCGAGACGCATCAGCTGGGCAAAGCAGTAGTAGGGATAGTTGCGGTCATTGTTCTGCGAGAGTTCGGTTTCGAGGCTCGTCGAGGTGACAGGCTGGTAGATGCCAGGGTACGAGTAGGCATACGAGCGACCATTGCTCCACGTCTTGCCGCCTCCGCGGGTAATCTCGTGGAAGGGGTACCATATCTCATCACTGAATGTAGGATTGAGCTGCTCGTTGAAGAGTGCATTGGTCGTCATCTTGCCGTCGCGGACGAAGAGGTAGTTGTATGAGACGTTGGTCTCGATGACGGCGGTGCCCTCGGTCGGAATGTCCGACACCTCATCGGCGGTGTTCATGTTCACGATGTTCTTCATCGTGCCAGAGCCCATGTTGGAGTAGTCACCAGCCTCCTCGTTCCACTGCTGCAGGGTGTAGCTCACCTTGTCGTCGCTCACCTGACGGAACAGGCGCATCCTCTCGGCCGTGAACTGAGCGGTGTCGGGGATGAGGGTGACGTGGCGGGTCACGTTGCTCGAGAAGTTGGTCAGCAGGCCTGAACCGTCGAGCGTGTAGAGGTAAGGCAGATAGCGCACGTCCTTGAAGGCGGGACCCACAGCCGATGCGAAGACGCCCGGCACCTCCATCGCAGTGGCACCGAAGATGACGCCGTTGTTGCAGAAGATGCGTTCGTCGTAGCTGCTGCTGGCATTGCTGATTTCGGTACCGTATGCCGAAATGGCACGCTGATGGTCGAGGAAGTAGGGATAGCAGACGTAGTTCTGGTAGGTCTGTCCCTCGCCCGTCACGTCACAGAAGGTGGTGCACTCATCGAGCAGGATCTGCTGGATCAGGGGATTCAATGTCTCGACGGAGGTGTATCCGCAGCCCTCCTCCCAGTATTCGCTGAACATCTTCTGCATTGCCTGGTCGGTCGGAGCCATGATGTTGTACGAATTGAAGGAATTGCTGGTGAACTGCGTATAGAGGTGGGTAGGCCACTCCAGGGCGATGTTGGGCAGCCCCTCGAAGTCCTTGTAATAGACCACCTGACCGCGCTTCTCCGACTCGGTGACGTCCTGCGTGTAGTAGGCATATTGGTCAAAGAGCTTGCGGAACATCTGGTAGTCCTCGCGGTCCTCCAGTTCGTCGTAGATGGTGCCGTTGAGGTCCAGCACATGGTCGATATGGTAGAGGTAGCCGTTGTCGGTGACGACGGCAGCCGTGTCGAGCACGGCGGCATTCATGATGTTGAAGCCGTTGGCGAGGTGCAGGGGGTTCCACTCCGTGTCGGGGAAGAAGTAGTGGTAGTTCTCCTCCGCGTTGATGCCGAGGGTCTGGAACAACTTCTCACTGAAGACGGTCAGGTAGCGGTCGTAGTGCACCACGTTGACGTTGGCACGGACCGAGGCGTCGCTGTTGTACTCCACGGTCATATCGCGCTGCGAACGGGTGCGGAAGCGGTTGTACATGCCTGCCCTCTGGGCCTTCTCCTCTTCGGTGGCACCGTCGCCCTCATCTGGGCGGAAGTTGGTCATCTTGTCCCAATCCATGGCGAAGTAGATCAGGTGGTAGGTGATGAGTTCCTTCAAGCCAGTTGGGTCGGCATTGTACATCGCGTCGATGTCGCTGTAGCCCTGCTTTGAGAGGAACTGCTGGAAGGCGTCGTCGGTCGGGGCCAGCACGGTGAGCAGCTGGGTGTTCACCACGTCGGTGTAGCCGATTAGCTCGATGCCACGCAGGAAGGTGGAGTAGTTGCCGTCGGCCTCGAGCACCTCTACGGCATTTCCCACCAGGAATTCCGGTGCCTTGTAGTGGTCGCTGTCGGCCAGCTTCTCCTGACAGGAGGTCAGCAGGAGCGGCAGGGCGGTCAGCAGGGCGAAGGAGCTCCTTCGTAGTAACAAGGATTTCTTCATGTTAGTTTTACAAGTTGTGTATATTATATATTATTATATTATAT
>R14__coassemble_1093_pt1 | contig 14668 bp, 13 predicted proteins | sample R14__metabat2_high_PE_017 | metagenome-assembled genome bin R14 | reverse complement strand
CTCGAAAAGGCAAAATTTCAGAATTCATAATTCAGAATTGATAATTCAGAATTCATAATTCATAATTCAGAATTCATAATTGATGGAAATCAAGAAAGCAGAATACGTCATCAGCAACACCGACTGGAGGAAGTGCCCCACGACCAACCGACCGGAGTACGCCTTCATCGGACGGTCGAACGTGGGTAAGTCGAGCCTGATCAACATGCTGACCCAGCGCAAAGGACTGGCGAAGACCTCGGCGAAGCCGGGCAAGACCTTGCTCATCAACCACTTCAACGTGAACGATGAGTGGTGGATCGTGGACCTGCCAGGCTATGGTTACGCCCGTATCGGCAAGTCGGGACTCGAGAAGCTCAACCGACTGATCAATGGCTATATCCTCAACCGTGAGCAGTTGACCTGCGTAATGCTGCTGATAGACAGCCGCCTGGAGCCCCAGAAAATTGACCTGGAGTTCATGCAGATGCTGGGCGCCAATGGCATCCCCTTCGCCATCCTCTTCACCAAGCTCGACAAGCTCAGCCAGCGCCAATGGGCTGCCAACTTCAAGGCCTATCAGAAGCGTCTGCTGGAGGACTGGGAGGAACTGCCTCCCATCTTCGCCACGAGTGCCGAGAAGGGCACAGGCAGGGACGAAGTGCTGGCATTCATTGACGGGGTCAATGATGAATTAAAAGTGAAAAATTGAGAGTTTTCCGGGGAAACCGGAATTTCCGGAATCCCTGGGAAATCCAGAATATCCGTGAATCCTAAATATCCGCAAATCCGGAATATCCGGAGATAAATCAATAAATCGTAAATCATTAAATCCGCAAATAACAACTATGGCAATGAACAATTGGTTCGAGTGCAAAGTAAAATATGAGAAGACACTCGAGACTGGAACACAGAAGAAAGTAACCGAGGCATATCTGGTGGACGCCATGACCTTCACCGACGCCGAGGCTCGCATCATCGAGGAGATGACCCCCTTCATCAGCGGCGAGTTCGAAGTGACCGCTGTCAAGAAGGACAAGATCTCGGAGCTCTTCATCGACCCCAATGGCGACAAGTGGTACCGCGCCAAGGTGATGTTCATCACCCTGGACGAGAAGTCGGGCGTCGAGAAGAAGTCGGCATCGACGATGCTGGTGCAGGCACGCTCGTTCGAGGAGGCTGTCAAGAACCTCAGCGACGGCATGAAGGGCACCATGAGCGACTGGGAGATCAACACCATCGCCGAGACCACCCTGATGGACGTCTTCGGCATGGAGGTCAAGGAGACGAAGGAGGCTCAGGAAAATTAAAAGTTAAAAGTTAAGAGTAAAAAATTGGTCAAGGAAAATCTCGAGAAGGTCCGCGCTTCTGTTCCTCAAGGAGTGACGCTGGTGGCAGTGAGCAAGTTCCACCCCGTGGAGGCACTGCAGGAGGCGTACGATGCCGGTCAGCGCATCTTCGGCGAAAGCCGCGAGAACGAGCTGAAGGTCAAGGTGGCAGCCCTGCCACAGGACATCGAATGGCACTTCATCGGCCACCTGCAGACCAACAAGGTCCGCCAGGTGGTGCCTTACGTCCGACTGATTCACTCGGTGGACAGCGAGCGCCTGCTCGATGAGGTGGAACGTCAGGCAGCACGCTTCGCCGAGGAGCGAGCCCAGCGCTTCGGCGTGGACCACTCCCCCATCGACGTGCTGCTGCAGCTCCACGTGGCACAGGAGGAGACCAAGTCGGGCTTCTCGCCCAACGAACTGGCAGACCTGCTGTCTACAGCGCACATACGCGAGCGCTGGCCCCACGTGAGGCTGCGCGGACTGATGGGCATGGCGTCGTTCGTAGATGACCCAGAGCAATGGCGCCGCGAGTTCCGTCAGATCACCGCCTGCCAGCAGGCGCTACTGGAGGGCCCCTTGGCACAGCAGGGACTGGCGGAGGACTTCACCATCCTCTCGTTCGGCATGAGCGAGGATTACCTCGTCGCCATCGAGGAGGGATCGAACATGGTGCGCGTAGGCACTGCCATCTTCGGAGCGAGACAGTACTAAACCCTCAGACCCTCTCCGGCGCTATGGCGCCACCTCATAGACCCTCTCCGGCGCTATGGCGCCACCTCCCCCTTCATGGGGAGGATTAGAATGTGTCGGCTATCTGCAGCCCTTCGACGTAACCCACACATTCGTCCCTAAAATCCCTAAACTCCCTAAAATCCCTAAAATCCCTAAAAAACCCACATGGAACTGATCATCAAGAGTGTGGAAGAGCTGCCAGAGGCAGCACACGAGTTCGTGAAGGCGATGGACGACCGCACCGTCTTCGCCTTCCACGGCGAGATGGGCGCCGGCAAGACCACCTTCATCAAGGCTGTCTGTCTGGCTCTCGGCGTAGAGGACGAGGTCAACTCGCCCACCTTCGCCATTGTCAATGAGTACCGTTCGGCTACGACTGCCGAACTGATCTATCACTTCGACTGCTATCGTCTCAAGAAGGTCGAGGAGGCACTCGACTTTGGCTTCGAAGACTACATGGAGTCGTCGGCACTGTGCTTCATCGAGTGGCCCGACATCGTGGAGGACCTCCTGCCCGGTGACGTGGTCAACGTCGACATCACGGTCGATGCCGAAGGGGCGCGCCACATCGTTTGGAATTAACCGTGCATCGTGCATGGTGCATCATGAACCCGAAGAAATGCTGATCTACAACACCACCTTCCACGTCGATGGCGACCGCTATCTGAGCGCCTTCCTGACCTACATGCGCGACATCTACTACCCTGCCGTGGCAGGCAAGGGCTATCTGAAGAATCCCCGCCTGGTGCGCCTGCTGGCTGACGTGGGCGAGGGACTCATAGGCTATGCGCTGATGTGCGAGGTCGATGACATCCAGACGCTCAAGAAGTGGAAGAACGAGATAGGACGCACGCTGGAGTCGAACTTCTACGATCACTTCGGGCAGAAGATCCTGATGTTCTCGACAGCAATGCAGGATGTGACGTCCAAAGTCAAGAATTGAAATTCAAAAGTGAACTTCTGCGTGAACCTGTGACCCGGAGCATTATCAAAAGGTCATTGCCCAACGTTCAAAGGCAATTCCTCTGAATGAGGACAGAGATGCTGACGCAGGATTGCTCACCCCAAACGAATAATCCTCCTCCCACAGGAGCGAAAGGTCAGTCTCAAAAAAGACTGACCTTTCGCTTTTCGCGTCAATCACAATCCTTGCCAAGGTTATGCAGTATCCAGCGGATATCACACAATCCTGGCAAGGATTATGCTGTATGCGGCTGGAGATGACACAATGTCGGCCAGCATTATGCGATCTTCGCTGTAAGAAAGCACAATGTTGGCCCACATTATGTAAGCCCTATGCGCAGGAGGCCATTTCCGAATGCAAGATTGGCCTTCGTCGGGCAGAAACCACATAATGTTGGCAAGGATTCTGCTTCCGCAGCGGGAGATAGCATAAGGTTGGCCGTGATTATGCGATCTGCTATAGATGATAGCATGATCACGGCCAGGATTGTGTCGTCCGCTACCGGAGATGGCATAATCCCAGCCGTGATTGTGTCGTCGCTGCCAGATGTTGCACGATGTTGGCAGGAAATGTGCTGCCGCACTGGTAGAACGTCTATCTACATATATTGCAAGGAGTTGAGACGCAGGATGGACATCACTTCAGTTCCTTGCTGACCCATGCCTTCTTGATGCGCACGTCCTTGAGCGGGCGATCGAGCGAGTCGGTCTTGACAGCCTGCAGTTGACCGACTACCTCGAGGCCTTTGACGACCTCACCGAAGACGGTGTACTCGTTGTCGAGGTGCGGAATGCCGCCATCCATCACGTACGACTCGATGACCTCCTTGGGATAGGTGAAGTGGCGGGTGGAGTCCTCGCGCTCCATCACCTTCTCCTGCTGCTCCTTCATCTCGCGTTCGGTGAAGTACTTGCCCCACGAGATATAGAACTCGTAAGGCGAACTGCAACGCTTGGGATTGACGTCATCGCCCGTGCGAGCTGCACAGAGCGTGCCACGACGGTGGAAGAGCTGCGGGAAGCGTATCTCGGCAGGAAGCACCAGCGGATCTTCGCCCTCACTGCCTACGAACTGCTGAGACGCGACGCCTCGGCTGGCAGAATCGCCACATTGGATCATGAACGACGAGATGATGCGATGGAACAGGAGTCCGTCGTAATAGCCACGACGCACCTGCGCCAGGAAGTTGTCACGATGGATGGGCGTCTCGTTGTAGAGCGCCAGGACGATCTTGCCACCCGTGGTCTGCATGGTGACTTCGGCGCGCTCCTGGGCTTGGAGCGAGCCCAGGGTGCAAAGGAGAGCAATCAGGAACAGAGGGAACCTTGACATGGGACGATTTGACTATTTTACTATTTGACTATTTGACAATTTACGGATTAGGCGGTGCAAAGATAATAAAAATTATTGAAATTTCCAAAAAAAAGTTCAAAATGCAGCACATTTTTGCACAGTGTGTGCATCAAAAGCGGCAAGAAAGACACACTTTGGACCGTTTTGTGCAAAAAATTTGACAGAAATCATCGAATATTCGAGAAAAGAGTGTATCTTTGCAGCGCCTTTCGGAAAGAAATCCGGAAGCTACAACTACAAAAGTAAGAATTATGAAGAAGAAACTAACAATCATTGCGCTGAGTGCAGCCTCGACCCTGCCCGTACTGGCAGGTGGCCTGGTGCACAACACCAACCACAATGCCGCCTTCCTCCGTCAGTTCAGCCAGGATGCCATCATCGACATCACCGGCCTCTACCTCAACCCTGCAGGCACTGCCTTCCTCGCCGATGGCTGGCATGTGAGCCTCAACGTGCAGAATGCCACCCAGGACCGTGACGTGACCACCGCCTTCCCGCTGATGGCACTCAATACCGTGTACCCAGGCGAATCGACCCGCAAGTTCCACGGCCATGCCTACGCTCCGGTGATCCCCAGCTTCCAGCTGTCGTACAACCACGGCAAGTGGAGCGTGAACGCCAACTTCTCGATCGGCGGCGGTGGCGGCAAGTGCGAGTTCGACTCGGGCCTCGGCACCTTCGAGGCACTCTATGCCGCACAGCTCTACAGCCAGGTGCCTCAGATGGTCAATGCTCAGGCACAGGCCAACGTGACGGCTGGCCTCCAGCAGCTGGGCTATCCTGCAGAATATGCACAGATGCTGGCTCAGAGCGGAACCTACAACGGACAGCTCACCGGCTACTCGCTTAACGCCTACATGAAGGGCCGTGAGTACCAGTTCGGCCTGACGCTGGGCGGCACCTACAAGGTGCTGGACAACCTCGCCGTCTCGCTGGGCGTACGCGCCATCTACTCCACCTCGAACTACAACGGCTGGGTGCAGGACATTAAGGCCAGCTATGCTGCCAGCGTCGACGTACCTGCCAACGCTGCGCTCAACTTCCCTGGCATGCAAAGCAGCGACCAGGGCACCAAGGAGCTCGACGAATATGCCATCTCGCTCAACACGGACCGTACGGGCTGGGGCTTCTCGCCCATCATCGGCATCGACTGGCGCATCAACCAGCATTGGAACGTGGCAGCTCGCTATGAGTTCAAGACCCGCCTCCGCCTGGAGAACAAGAGCGAGATGAACGACTACACCAAGGCGCTGGCCTCACAGAACGAGATGCTGGGTCAGTTCGCTGACGGTGCCAAGGTGGCCGCTGACGTGCCCTCCATCCTGGGCGTGGGCGTACAGTACAGCCCCATCAGCAGCGTGCGTCTGATGGCTGCCGTACACAGCTACGGCGACAAGAACGCCACCCGCTACGGTGACACCCAGAAGCTCATCGACGACGACGAACTGGAGTTCACCGCGGGCGTAGAGTGGGACTGCTGCAAGTGGGTGACCCTCTCGGGCAGCTGGCAGTATTCCGACTTCGGCACGAGCGATGCCTTCATGAACGACGTGGCTTTCGACCTCGACTCGAACAACATGGGCCTCGGTGCCCGCGTCAACGTCAACGAGCACTTCAACATCGACCTCGGCTGGATGCTGACCTTCTACAAGGACCGTGAGGTGACCACCCAGAACTACCTCGGCTCGGGTCTCACCCGCACCGACCTCTACAGCCGTAACAACCACGTGCTCGGCATCGGTCTGAACTTCAAGTTCTGATTCTCCTATCTCATTTTATCAACATAAAGCAGGGGCTTGCAGCTGATTGATGGCTGCAAGCCCCTGATGTCTTTGAGAGCTATTATTACCGAGGCACCCAGGATCTGCGATGGGGGAGGCACTCTATCTGCTATCCATTCATTCCTTCACATGACGGACCACACATCTGCCAACGCACCAGGCAAGAATGGCACCCACGGCATCGGCGAGGAAGTCCAGCCAGTCACCGGAACGCATGTGGTGGGTACAGGTCTCCTGGACCACCTCCAGCACGCCACCCAGCAGGATGGGATAGGCGAGGGCAATCACTCCGAGGGTGCGACGGCTGACCTCCTGACGCCGCAGGCCGTGAGGCCGGGGCGAGAAGCGCAGTCCGTGCTGACGCAGGTACTCGTACCAGATGGTGATGGCCTGGCCGAAATACATCACGACGTGGGTCCACTTGTCGATGAAGCGGACGTCACTGAGTGGCGTCTCGGGTATCGGCATCAGCGAGAGGATGACGATGACGAGGAAGATGAACCAGGAGAGGGGATATTTCTTCATTTAGCGTGTGAAAAGGTTACCGCTGACTTTAGCGAGCCAGGACTTTGCGACCACCCTGAAGGTAAATCTGACCGGGACGCATCTCGGTGACACGCTCGCCGGTGACGGAATAGATGCCAGTTGTGGCAGGTGCTGCGTCGTCAGCGTCACGGAGTTCCTCGATGCCCGTAGTTGGCAGGTCGGCGACGACAGCCTGGACGGCAGCCAGGGCATTGAGCTTGCCTGCACCGAAACGCTGGGCGGAGGCGTTGGTGAACTTGTCCTTGCTGGCGGTGTTGGCCAGGTAGCTGCGGATCTGGTTGAGCGAGAGCTGAGGATTGGCCTGAAGCATCAGCGCTACGCTGCCAGTGACGACAGGGCATGACATCGAGGTGCCTTGCATCCAGCCCCAGAAGTAACCCTCCTCGCCAGTGACAACGCAGGAGGTGTAGCCGTAGTCGTAATGGAGCATCGAGGGCTCCTCGTTGCACATGGCTGAGCATATCGTGGCACCAGGAGCAGCAATCTCGGGATACTGCTTGCCCGAGAAGTCAGGACCGTAGCTCGAGAAGTCGCAGATGTCGCCGAGGATCTGGCGGTTGTTGTATCCCTTGGTCCAGGCGCCCTCTTCGCTAGTGGGAAGGAAGTAGTCGTAGGTGGTGCGAGAGGTCCAGGCACCCACGCTGATGACGTTGGGGTTGCATGCCATGGTGCTGATGGTGTTCTCGGCGTTGGGCTCGAACTCCTGCTGAATCCACTCAAGGTCATGATCGGAATAGACGGTAATGGACTGACCAGACTTGCCTGCCAGCTGGAGGAAGAGGAATCGTGACGGGTCATCAATGGCTTGCTGCTTAAGGGTATCGCAAACGACCTTGAAGTTCATTACATTACGGCTGTGAAGGGAATCTGCGACGATGGTGGCGGTGATGGTGAACTCATCACAAGCCACAGTCCTGACGACCCTGCCGGTATCGGGGGTCATCGCGTTGTCAAACATGACGCTGACGAGACTGTCCTGGTTGCCCAATACAAGACGATAGCCCAAAGGACTGGCATTGCTGGACCAGACCTGCGTATTGGCGTTCTCAGTGGCGAGTCCAAAACCACAAGTGGACTCATAGTCGGCGCCCGTGAAGTCGCAATGAAGCGACATGTGGGAGTCACCGTCGTTGCCTGCAGAGACGCAGAAAGCGCGACCCGGCTGATCGCCCGTCAGCTTGGACATGCCATAGGCAAAGTCGGTCGTGGCATCATGAGCATCAAGGATGCTACCCATACTGAGGTTGATGACGGCTGGCTTACGGACCGACTCGGCATACTTGTAGATATAGTCGGCAGCCTGCAGTATCGACTGGTCATCGGCATAAAGCGATACGCTGCAGAGCACGAGGTCGGCATCGGGTGCCATGCCCTGCATGTGGTGCACGCTGTCGTTCATGACCGAAGCATTGGAAGGCAGCCAGTTGGAACCTGCGGCAGTACCCGTGGTGTGAGAGGCATGACTGTGGAACTCCTGAGGATTGTTGTACGGGAAGGGATCGGTGACCAGACGGCTGATGGCTTCGGGGGTGCTGTATTCAACAAAATTGGTTTTTCCTTCCGAGTCGTATTCCTGCTGATAGACGCGGCGTACGCGCGACTGGCCCTGCTGGTCACGGAAGGCATAGTGCTGATATTCGTAACCCGAGTCGATGATGCCGATGATGACACCCTTGCCGGTATAGTCGGTGCTGAGACCCAGGTCCGAACGGGTGCTGGCATGCTGGAGCACTTCGACGCCCGTAGCCTGACGTGCCAAGTTGTTCTCGGCGGTGACGGCATGGGGAGTGTCGATAGTCATGACGGCATCGATGACCTCCAGTTCGGCAATGCGGGCACAGGGGACCTGGGCGATGATGAGCTGGCCCAGCACGAGGCTGACCTTGCCATCGAGCTGCTCGATCTGATCGACTACGGCCTGCGTGTCGGCGCCTTCATAGAGGCGGATGCTGAGACGGGCGTCGCCACTGATGCGGCGGACGACGGGGAGCTCACGGACGGCATGGGCGTCGCGTGAAGGGGCTGCCTGAAGGGCAGAGGGGCTGACCTCAGTGAGGTCACTCAGGGCATGGACGGTGAGCTTGCTCTGAGCTTCGAGGCTGAGTGCTGCAGTGAGCATCAGCACAAGGGAAAGACTCTTTCTCATGATTGGGATAGATATTAATGAGATTAGGGGGGTGAAAATTTACTCAATGATTATTCTCAATGTTCGCGTGACATGGCTATTCATTGCCATGTTCAATAACGGACCTTCTGCCCCAGCTGGAGGGTGGAGGTGCGCTTCAGTCCGTTGAGACGGCAGAGGCGTGCGACGCTGGTATGATGCTTCTGGGCGATGCGCGAGAGGCTGTCGCCCGAACGGACCACGTGGACGCCGTGGGTGCCCGACGTCTCAGCAGTGTCACTGCCCTCCTTCTGGGCATCCTCTACCAGGAGGGGACGGGTGGGCTTCTGGATCTGGGCATAGACATTGTCAAGCACGTGGATGCCGAAGTCGTAGCTGCGGTTGACCGGACGTCCCCGGTCGGCCAGCGAATGCTCGAAGAGCCAGCGATAGGTGGCAGGCAGGTAGAGGTAGCGCGCCAGGGCGCCGTGTGACTGGCGGGGCAGCAGCTTGTAGATCAGTCGCGATGTGTCGCCCTTCGCCCGCATGATGTCGACCACGGACTGCGAGCACTGCCACGACACGTCACGGTCGCCCGTGCCATGCATGATGCACATGGGCATATTGCAGAGACCTGCCACATCGTTGGTGGTGGCTCCTCCACACAATGCCATGGCAGCAGCCACTCGGTCAGACGATGCGGCACAATAGTCGATGGTGCCGTAACCGCCCAGGCTCATGCCGAGCACGTAGATGCGGTTGGTATCGATGGCATAGCGCTCCTCCGCCCAGTCGATGAGCTGATTGACCTTGGCAGGATTCCAGGCGCCACCGGGATTCTGCGGAGCGAGAACGTAGGCATCGAGCCGGAGGCCCATGTCGATGGCGTGGAGCGTACCATACGAACGCACACGCGAGAGTTTGCGACCACAGAGGCTGGCGCCATGCAGGAAGACGACGAGGGGCTTGTTGAGCGATGCAGCCGAATGGTTGCTGCCGTCTGCCGCAAGGCTGTCGGTCATGGAGAAGGGTACGCTGATGGTTCCTGCTGCAGGTTCGGCTTCCGGAATGTAGAACCAGAAGTTGTACGAGCTGGGCACAGAGCCGCGATGGGCTACAAGGCGCTGTGCTGGAAGCAGCGAAGGCAAGAGGGTCAGGGCAAGGAGCAGGCCAAGCGCCCGCGTCAGGCAGTAGGAATGATGGTTTGAAAATTTCATGGACAAAGAAGGGGGGGATGGGGTGTCATGACATGATCCGGGACATGACACCCTGCTAATGAATACTGGGTCACGTCAGAGGACCAGGCGCTGGGTGATGTTGCCTGGCAGTTCCTCGACATAATGGGTGACCATGATGAGGGTCTTGTCCGGACGCTGGCAGAAGGTGGCGATGACGTCGCGGACGAGGTTGCGACGATAGGTGTCAAGGCCGTGCAGGGGCTCATCGAGGATAAGCAGCGCGGGATCCTTGACGAAGGCACGTGCCAGCAGGCAGAGGCGCTGCTCACCGCTGGAGAGGGTGAGGAACATGCGGTCGCGCAACTGCTCGATACCGAAGACGCGCATCCAGAAGAGGCAGGTATCGACCTGCTCGGGACGAGGACGCTTGTAGAGGCCCACCGAGTCGTGGAGTCCGGAAGCGACGATGTCGATGGCAGGGCGGTTCTCCTTGTAGGCACGGTGGAACTCGGGGCTGACGAAGCCGATGTGCTTCTTGATCTGCCAGATGCTCTCGCCCGTGCCACGACGACGTCCGAAGAGCGAGATGTCGCAGGCATAGGCGGCAGGATGGTCGGCACAGATGAGGCTCAGGAGGGTGGACTTGCCGGCACCGTTGCGTCCCTGCAGTGCCCAGTGCTCGCCACGCAGGACGGTCCAGGAGAGGCCGCCATAGAGCACGCGGTCGGTGTCGGGCAAGGGGAGCGAGAGGTCACGGATGCTGATGATCTCGGGGGTGACGGTGGCCGAACGTGCGGCATCCTGACCATCAGCGAGGGAGGTGGCTGAGAGGTCAGCGACCTCGTGGACGGGGAGGTCGAGGATGGCCTGACGCAACTCAGGCGAGAGGACCGATCGGAGGTCCGCATGGAAGTCTGGCATCGATGCCAGATACTCCTGGCGGGTCTGCTTGGGCTCCACCTTCATGTCGTGGACGCGGACCACGTGGGTCATGTAGTCAGGCACCGTGTCGAGCATCGAGAGGACCATGATGATCTGCACCTCATGACTCTGGACCAACTGACGGAAGAACTGGCTGAGCTGGTCGCGCATCGGGGCATCGAGGCCAATGAAGGGATTGTCGACGATGAGGACGCGCGGACGCTTGATGAGATACTTGAAGAGCTGATAGCGGCGCATCTCGCCACTCGAGAGCAGCACCATGCGCTTCTGCAGCAGGTCACGCATCATGAAGGTGTCGAGCAGGGGGTTCTGGAGGAACTCCGTATCGTCCTCCGATCCGGCAGCACGTGCCTCATCGGCAGTGAGTCCATGACCCGCCATGCGCGCCTCGTCGGCAGTAAGGCCAGTGGCCGAGACGTTGCCCGAAGCCAGGGCACGCTTCAGCACGGTCATGACGAGGGGCGACTCATCGCGGTCCTGACTGTTGAAACGCTGCTGGAAGTAGTAGGGCTTCTCGACCGAACCGAGGGCATCCTCGAAAGTAAGCTGCACGATATTGCCGTAGGCCGTGGGCTTGACACCGGGACCGAAGTCGTACTCCAAGGTGCCCTGCATGAGCAGGTTCTTGCCGGTCAGAAGGTCCACGAGGCACGACTTGCCGCCGCCATTGGGACCCATCACGGCGATGTGTTCGCCCTCGTCCAGGCAGAAATCAACAGGCTCGGCCATACGCGTCTGAGGCATACGACCGAGTGCATTAGAGAGTTTGATCATACGTGATTGTCAATAGGTTGACTGAGGTCTATCTCGTTGCGGTCAGCATCGAGGACCTTGTACTGCAGGAGCTCCATCGACTCGTCAGCGACGAGCCGCCAGAGCATGCCGTAGCGGCGCTTCCACTTCCAGAGGCGGCTTCTGAAGAACCAGCCCTCACGGAGGTGAGCTGCGATGAAGGGGTGTACGTGGAGGCTGAATCGCTTCACCTTCATCTCACCAGTCAGGATGTCGAGCTTCTCCTCGAGCCTGTCGGGGAAGAGGATCGAGGGCTTGACCACGTGGCGGCCACCACAGACGGGGCACGCCTCGGCGGTCTGCACGTCCATGACAGGACGCACGCGCTGACGGGTGATCTGCATCAGGCAGAACTTCGAGAGGGGCAGGATGTTGTGCTTGGCACGGTCCTGCGCCATGAGTTCCTTCATGTGCTTGTAGAGCTGCTCGCGATGCTCGTTGGACGAGAGGTCGATGAAGTCGACGACGACGATGCCTCCCATGTCACGTAGGCGCATCTGGCGGGCTATCTCTTCGGCAGCAGCCATGTCGACGAGCAGGGCATTCTCCTCCTGGTCCTCCGCCTGACGGCTGCGATGACCCGAGTTGACGTCGATGACGTGCAGGGCTTCGGTGTGCTCGATGATGATGTATGCACCCGCCTTGCACGAGACGGTCTTGCCGAGCGAGGACTTGATCTGGCGCGTCACCGCGAACTTATCCAATATGGGCTGTTCCTCCTCATAGAGCTGTACGACGTTCGCCTTCTCAGGGGCTATCAGACTCACATAATCCTTAATCTGATTAAACGTGGCCGGGTCGTTGACCCAGATGTGCTCGAAGGAGGGGTTAAAGATGTCACGAAGTAATGCCACGGCGCGGCTGGTCTCCTCGTAACAGAGTGAGGGCAGCTTGCCTTTCATGAGTGTGGTCACGCAGTCTTCCCACCGCTTGACCAGCGAAGTAAGCTCCTGACTGAGTTCGTCGACACCGACGCCTTGGGCTGAGGTACGGACGATGACGCCGTAGTTGCGCTGACGGATGGTGTTGATGATCTGCTTGAGACGGTTCTTCTCTTCGCTCGATTTGATTTTCGTGCTTACCGAAACCTTGTCCTGGAATGGCATCAGCACCATGAAACGCCCGGGCAGGCTGAGCTCGCATGTGAGTCGCGGCCCCTTGGTACTGATGGGTTCTTTGGCTACCTGCACCAGGATCTCCTGCCCTACGGTGAGGACTTCGTTGACGGTCTCGTCCTTCTCCATGTCCGCCTCACGCTTGAAGCGGTCGATGGGGATGAGATGCTTGCGGTCTGAGATCTGCTGCTTGACATACCTGGAGAGCGTCTTGAACTGCGGCCCCAGGTCCTGATAGTGAATGAATCCTTCCTTTTCGTACCCCACGTCGATGAACGCAGCATTGAGTCCCGGCATCAGCTTCTTGACCTTTGCCAGGTAGATGTTGCCCACCGAGTAACTGGCATCCTGACGCTCGCGCTGGTATTCGGCGAGCTTGCCATCCTCGAGGAGGCCAATGGTGATCTCCTTGGGCTGAACATCGATAACGACTTCACTTGTCATTACGATAGGGAGGGGAAAAAGATTGATACGAAAAAACGAATTACAAAGGGCACAGGAGAGGCCCTCTGCAATTCGTGTACTAACTGTGAAAGGCGGAGCCTGAGGCCCCTGTCTCCTTTCGGCGTCGCACTGTAGTGCTCTACGTCACTTAGTGCTTATGGCGGTTCTTGCGAAGACGCTTCTTGCGCTTGTGAGTAGCCATCTTATGACGCTTGTGCTTCTTACCGTTTGGCATACCTTAATGTATTAAAAAAGTTGGACAATATATTGTTTCTGAACTTAGGCTTCCTCATTGACAACCTCACCGCTGACCTGTGTGATGAAAGTCTTGGCAGGCTTGAAAGCGGGGATGTTGTGAGCGGGGATGATGATGGCGGTGTCCTTGCTGATGTTGCGGGCGGTCTTGGTAGCGCGCTCCTTGACGATGAAGCTGCCGAAGCCACGGAGATAGACGGGCTCCTCATTGACAAGCGACTCCTTGACGGTATTCATAAACTGCTCGACAACTACGAGCACAGCGTCCTTCTCAAGACCGGTCTTCTTGGCGATCTTAGTTACGATTTCTGCTTTTGTCATTTTTTATCTAAATTTTAGTCGATTTTTATTGATTAGGCGTGCAAAGATATAGCTTTTTTCCGAAAAAAAAAAGAAAGATGGCCATTTTTTTCAAAAAATTCGTATCTTTGCACCCGAGAATGGCATAATTGACAACTGAAACACAAGAAAATGAACGAAATAACCCACAAAATAGGCATTTGGTACGATCAGAACCGCCGTGACTTGCCCTGGCGACACACGCGCGATGCCTACCTCATCTGGCTGTCGGAGATCATCCTGCAGCAGACGCGCGTGGCGCAGGGCATGGACTACTACCTGCGCTTCGTGGAGGCATTCCCGACGGTGGAGGCGCTGGCTGCCGCCCCGCTGGACAGGGTGCTGAAGCTCTGGCAGGGACTGGGCTACTACAGCCGGGCACGCAACCTGCATGAGGCGGCAAGGCAGGTGGTGGGGAATCAGGCAGAATGCAACGAGGTGGCAGGAGGACTGCCAGGGCACGTCGGAGCGTCGAGATCGTTCCCATGCAGGTATGCCGAGCTGATCAAGCTGAAGGGAGTGGGCCCCTACACCGCGGCTGCCATAGCCAGCTTCTCGTCAGACGAAGAGGTGGCGGTGGTGGATGGCAACGTCTATCGTGTGCTGTCCCGCCTCTTCGACATCGACACGCCCATTGACACGACACGTGGGCAGAAGCAGTTCCAAGCCCTTGCTGACCAAATGCTGCACGAAGCAGTGCATGGCGAAGGGAATCCCTCTTCCCCATACAATTCCGTCAGCGAGGTATCTACTCCCCTCCCTAGCGACGCGGCACGGGAGGGGCTGGGGGGAGGGTCTGCAGGTCTGGGG
>R14__coassemble_1086_pt1 | contig 14720 bp, 13 predicted proteins | sample R14__metabat2_high_PE_017 | metagenome-assembled genome bin R14 | reverse complement strand
GAAGTTTTCGTTCCTCTCCCGGGGCATTGAAACTTGCGTACTGAAGTTTCCATTCCTCATCCGCGGCATGGAAACTTGCGTTCTGAAGTTTCCGTTCCTCACCCGCGGCATGGAAACTTGCGTACCGAAGTTTCCATTCTTCGCCCGTGGCATGGAAACTTGCGTACCGAAGTTTCCATTCTCCGCCCGTGGCATGGAAGCTTGCGTACTGAAGTTTCCATTCCTCACCCGCGGCATGGAAGCTTGCGTACTGAAGTTTCCATGCTATTACAAATCCTCTTTTTGATGAACCATAGTCTTTGCCTTCACATCTATGGAGAGTGGATTATGAGGCATTAACGACAGATTAATGGCCATTGGTGATTATTAATGTCGAAAAATACCACACCAACCGTTCTAAAGCCTTTATTCCGAACGCGAATCTTACGAATCTTACGCATCATCCCATCAGTCACACATCATGAATTCGTTCGATTCGTGAGATTCGTGTTCGTTCAAAATCGCCCGTAAAAGTCCCATTTCCGTCCCAATCAAGAGAAAATGCCACCATTTCTGAAGAAAATCGCCTTTCGATTGACCAACTTATCCAAATAATTCGTATCTTTGCGTCGGAAAAACTGTAAAGAAAAATCAGGCAATATGATTACGACATTATTTGCGCCCCTTAGGGCTTACTTCAAGACACAACCCATTCGTCGGGCATGGGTGTTCGGATCATTCAGCCGAGGCGAAGAACGGGAGGACTCGGACATCGACATCCTTGTCCAATATGACAGGGCGAACCATAGAGTAGGACTCTTCACCATCATCAGTATTCAGCAGCATCTGCAGCAACTGTTAGGCAGAAAGATTGACCTGGTGGAAGAGGGCTCTTTGCTCCCGTTTGCTGCCGAATCCGCCAATCGTGATAAAATCCTGATTTATGAGAGAGGCAATTAGGGACATTGAGCGGCTGCGTCATATCCTTGAGCAGATAGATGCTCTGATGGAATTGGTTCCAACCTTGTCCTTCGACACTTTCGATCAGGACAGGGTACGTTATTATGGCATTGTCAAGATGATTGAAATCATAGGTGAAGCAGCATATAAGCTTACCGATGAATTTGTTGAAAGTCATTCAGAAGTGCCTTGGAAGGTAATACGTGGCATGCGGCATTACCTCGTTCATGAATATTACCAGGTAAGTAAAGAGGGCCTTTGGGATACGTTGACCAATGACCTGCCTGAACTTCGGCCGTTCATCGTCAAATATATTGAAGAACTGTCATCAGACTGAAGGAGACCCGGGAGGAAGGGACTGTCCCCTTAGGAGAAAATGCGCCATCAAAGCGATGGCGCATTTTCGGAACCGGCGACAGTCCCCTTCCGACACTGGCTGAACTCAATTTGGGAGCTGCTAAAAGTGAGCGCCCTGAGCAATATGAAGATGTGGCCTTCATCGCTGGATTATTTAAGGCTATACCATGTTCTGTCGCCTTCGATTGTTATGGGAAACTCAAATGGCAACTAATGTTCGATTCGTGTTCGCCAAAAAAGCACCCAAATGCCCAATCCTATCCGTGAAATTGAGAAAATGCCATCAAATTTGAAGAAAATCGCCCCTCGATTGACCAACATATCCAAATAATTCGTATCTTTGCAACCGATAAGAATGTGTAAATACACAAAAAATCGGCTAAAATGATACGATATCGAAAATTTTGTCATATGCTGAATTCTGATTATTTTTGCTCGTTCTAACACAATAATTATCTATGCACAATAACGAAACAGACAACTTCTTCGTCTCCTTCCTGAAGAAGATACTCCCCACGTTCGAGAGCGGCAAGCAGACCGCAGAACAAGAGACCGAAACCCTGGTGGCCGAAGGCGAGACCGAGGCCGAAAAGGACATCCTGCGTCAGATCTGTGACGAGATCGATGCCACCAACGAGGCCATGACCGAATGGGAACAGGCGGGCAAGCCAGACCCCGGCAAGTGGCTGGCTGACGAAGTGAAGAAGATGGCCGAGGAGGCTGACCCCAAGATGAGCGAGGCCGACAAGGCTGCCATCCCGGGTCTCGTGGGCCAACTGCTGGACGAAGAGATCCGTCAGGAGTCGCGCACCATCGCCGAGACCATTGCAGGTGAACCTTTGAGCGACAAGGAAGTGGAACAGATCAAGCACGAGGAGGAAGAGTTATGAGACAGGACAATTGCCTTGAAGAGAGAATGGACTATCTGACCCTGCTCGATAGTCTGCGCCGTACCGACTTCATCAACGAATCGGCAACCACCAGCGCGCTGCTCAACAATCCTTTGGTCGATGGCTACTTCGACCGCAACCTGGGCGAGGACCGTGCCAAGGATGCCAGCTTCGAGAAGTGCGTGGCCGTGGCTGCCGCCAAAGCCTATGCCAAAGCAAAGGGAGTGGATGAGAAGCAGATGTTGGCCGCTGCCAACGAGGCGGTGGACCTGCTGCACGATGCCCGCCTGCTGAAGCTCCTGCACGATGGCCGCATCACTGAGGCCACTTACGAACTCTACAAGAAGGCACAGAAGAGCTCCTTCATCAGGGGCAAGGTCAAGACGCTGATCAAGAGATTCGGCATCGACCGTGGCATCAGCTGGATCCTGTCGAAGGTGCCCATCCCGCATCCTGCCGTCATAGCAGCACAGGTGGCCTATCAGGTCTGGAGCATCCTGCCCCAGCCTGTCAAGGAGAAGTGCAAGGCAGCTGCCATCAAGGTCAGCGACAAGGTCATCAAGAAGATTCCCGAGGTGACCAAGAAGCTTTGGGACAAGGGCAAGAAGGTGGTCAAGACCTCTGCCAAGGTCATTGAGAAGGGCATCTCCATCGCACAGCAGGCAGGCCGTCTGGTCAAGGAGACCGCCACCGCTGCCGTCAAGACGACCGTGCAGGTCGGCACCGCTGTCGCCAGGACCGCGGTCAAGGCAGGCAGTTCGCTGGTGCGTGGCGCTGTTTCGACAGTTACTTCAGTGGCCCGCAGTGTAGGTTCTGCTGTCTCCTCCGGCATTCGCGCCGTGGCAGGATGGTTCCACTTCTAATCAATGACAAATATATGCGCGATACAGGATTCACAATCAATGAGGCGTTCAAGACGCAACTCATCACCGGCATTCTGAGCAGTCCTCTGCTCTACATCCCCCATTTCCATTACAGCTACATCGACCAGGCGCTCCACGAGGTCATCTACCCAGAGGGTGACGACAACGTGCTCCGGCTGTCGAAGGACTCGGTCTTCGAGCTGGTCTGCGGCGACAACAGCCGTCTGGACTTCGAGACCAAGCGTACGATGCCCGACGGCCTGTCGCTCGAAGGCATGCTCAAGACGCTCATCGCCGACTCTGCCCTGGAACCCGACCAGCAGACCTTCGACGTGGAGCGCATCTTCCTCATCAAGAACTCCTTCAGCGAACTGGAGTCGGCCACCACGCAGCGCCTCCTGCAGACCTATGCAGCCAAGTACGAGCGCGGAGAGTTCCCGATGGAGACCACCGTCATCTTCGTCTCGCCCGAACCGATGGAGAGCCTGCCGCAGCAGGTCGAGAAGCTCTTCACCGTGGTCGAAGTGCCTCGTCCCACCGAAGTCGAGATCATGCACTACATTGAGCGGACGCTGCCCTGCTCCGCACAGTTCGACTACCGCAAGTCGGAGCTTCAGATCGAGCTTACCCGTGCCTTGCAGGGGCTGCAGCACTATGAGGTGGAGCAGATCATCCGTTCCACCAAGGTGCGCACGGGTGGCTACCTCACGGAACGCACCACGGCTTATGCATTGGAGGAGAAGAAGAGCATCGTCAAGAAGTCGGGCATCATCGAGGTGGTCGATACCGATGTGTCGTTCGACCAGGTGGGTGGACTTGAGATCCTGCGCGAGGACCTCCGCCGCAAAGCAGAGCTCTTCAAGCACCTCAAGGAGGCCTCCGACCTCCGTCTTCCCTTGCCCAAGGGTGTTCTGGTGCTGGGTATGCCGGGCTGCGGCAAGAGTCTTATCGCCAAGAGCATTGCCAACGAGTTCGGCGTGTCGCTCCTGCGTCTCGATATCAACCGCCTGATGGGACAGTACGTCGGTCAGAGCGAGGCCAACCTCCGCAAGGCGCTCTCCACGGCCGAAGCTGCCCATCCCTGCGTGCTCTGGATTGATGAGATCGAGAAGGCTTTCGCCGGAGCGACGGGCGGTGGCGGCGGTACCAACGACATCGTGATGCGCCTGATGGGTCACTTTCTGACCTGGATGCAGGAGCGTCGCACGGCGGTCTATATCGTGGCTACTGCCAACGACGTGATGCGTCCGGAGTTCATGCGCAAGGGACGCTTCGACGAAGTCTATTTCGTTGATTTCCCCACCACGAGCGAGCGCCTGGATATCCTCGAGAAGAAGCTGGCACGCTATCAGCAGGTCACCCGGCAGCAGGAGGTCTTTGACCTCACTGCCATCGGAGCGGCTGAGCGTCGCGCCATCGCCGAAGAGATGTGCGGCAGCGGCAAGGCATCCGACTCTGGCAAGGACGGCTTCTCGGGTTCAGAGATCGAGAGTGTGGTCAATGCCGTGATGGAACGCAAGTTCCTGGAGTATCTGGAGCAGGGCGACCCTGCCAAACGCCATAAGGTGCGCGTCGAGAAGAAGGACTTCACGCGCGAGATAAAGATCATCCGTCCCTCGGTGATGAGCAACCAGAAGGGCAAGAAGGAGGGCGAGAAGACCTCCGTGGAGCGTATCCGCGACCTGCAGTCGGTCTATCAGTTCCGCAGTGCCTCTAAGTCGAACCAAAGCAAGTAATCTGTGTCATGAACGAAAAAGATATATTATTCCTGGATGGTGCTTACGTCGGAAGTGTAGCGCACCTGAAGTCGCTCTTCTCCAATCCCGACCGCGTCAAGAAATCGACCTTCCGCAACGAGGTGCTGGCTGCCTATAAGGACGGTGTGCTGGCTGCGTGGTTCTGGAAATTAGGCGAGGCATCACCGCTGCCTGCCAACCCTCGTGCCCAGCAGGATGACCCGTTGTTCCGCGAACTCTATGCCGCGCTGACGGGCGAAACACTCAACCAGAGTTTCAAGTCGAACTTCAACAAACTGGGTGAATTCCTGCGCTGCGAGATCGGTGGCCAAAGCTACACGAGCCAGAATGGTGTGGTCACGATCGACATCGGCGATTGGAGCGACGGACCGGTGGAGGTGAAGTTCGTCTTCAAGGCCATTGGCGTGGAGAACAATATCTTCCACTTCGCAGTGCGTGCTGCCGACGGTCAGGCACTCGGGCAGACCTCGCTCGACTGGCACCAGATGCAGAAGGGGCAGGAATACTCCGTCAAGTGTCCGCTGAACCTCAAAGCCTATGAGGACAAGGAACTCCTGTGGGTGGAGGGGCAGGACAACGTGCTCTGCAAGCTGCAGCCCAAGGGTGGCACCATCAGTGTCGGCAATGTAACTTTCAAGATGATCCGCGTGGAGGGCGGTACCTTCCAGATGGATAGCAATTACAAAGTGACCCTCAGCACCTACAATATCGGAGAGACGCAAGTCACCCAGGCACTCTGGCGTGAGGTGATGGGCGGCAATCATTCGTCGCATAAAGGCGATAATCTCCCTGTCGAGAATGTCAGCTGGGATGACTGTCAGGAATTCCTCAAGAAGTTGAACAAGAAGACGGGCAAGCACTTCCGCCTGCCCACCGAGGCAGAATGGGAATTCGCGGCACGAGGTGGCAACCGGAGCAAAGGCTATACCTACAGTGGCGGCAATAACCTGGACAAAGTAGGCTGGTACAGCGGCAATAGCAGCAGCCAGACTCACCCCGTCAAGCAGAAGGCCCCCAACGAACTCGGCATCTACGACATGAGTGGCAACGTATGGGAGTGGTGCCAGGACTATTATGGCTCCTATCCCTCTGGATCTAAGACCAATCCTCAGGGACCTTCGAGCGGGTCTTACCGCGTGTTCCGTGGTGGCAGCTGGGACTACGATGCCAGCAGCTGTAGCCCGTCGTACCGTGACGGCTACGGCTTCTATGACGGTCACGACTTCCTGGGCCTCCGGTTGGCTCTCTCCGAGTAACGACCTGTTTTCTGTCCGCCATTCTGGAAGTACTAAGCTGAGGGAGTGAGCCGCGGCGAAGGGAGCAAGGAGGGCGAGCGGAGCCGCCCGACCAGCGACCGGAGCGGCGGCGAACGTAATAAAATACCGGCGAAACCGGTCGATTTATAAATGCAAATCAAGATATTCAATATCCCCATTGGGGCAGATGAAAGTCTGACAGAAGAATTGAACCATTTCCTCCGCGCCAACAAGATTGTGGACATCAAGAAGGACTTGGCGATGCTGGATGGAAACAGTTGCTGGACTTTCTGCGTAACCTATATTCAGTCTGCGCGGCCGCTGGATGCAGAAAGTGGCAGAAACGGCAGTGCCTCCAAGGTGGATTATAAGGAGATATTGGACCCCGAGACATTCTTGAGGTTCTCCAATCTCCGCAAGGTGCGTAAGCAGATAGCGGAGAGCGAAGCGATTCCTGCCTATGCGGTCTTCACAGATGCCGAATTGTCAGAGATGGCCAAATTAGGCAATCTCACCATCGAGGCAATGTCGAAAATATCTGGCATCGGCAAGAAGAAGGTCGAGAAATACGGGCATCTGTTCACACAACCACAATCAGCAACGGAACCGAATGAAACGGGTGGGACACTTGATGGAACGGATAGTCAGCCTTGACAATCTGTATCTGGCATACCAGAAGGCGTGTCGTGGCAAACAGTGTAAGCAGGAGGTAAGGAGGTTTTCCGAACACTTCGATGCTAACATTCAGGAACTCAGACTCGGAATCATTGACGGAACAGTAGCTGTCGGTGATTATCACTACTTCACCATTCATGACCCAAAGACGCGAACGATATGTGCTGCCTCATTTCGTGAGCGCATCCTGCATCATGCCATCCTGAATGTCTGTCACGAGTATTTCGACAAGACGCTCATAGATACCACCTATGCCACCCGGTTGGGCAAAGGCGTATATGCAGCCATCGACCAGGCCGTGGATGCCCTGTCGCATTACGAATACTCAGTAAAACTGGACTTTCGGAAATACTATGACTCGATAGACCATCAAGTCCTCAAGAACAAGTTGAGACAGAGGTTCAAGGATCCGGCTTTGCTTCTGCTGTTCGACAGGATTATTGACAGTTATTGCGTCAAAGAAGGCAAGGGGTTGCCCATCGGCAATCTGTCGAGCCAGTATTTTGCGAACTTCTATCTGTCCGGATTGGACCATTTCGTTAAAGAGGACTTGAAGACGCCTTGCTACATACGTTATATGGACGATATCCTTCTGGCGGGAAATGACAAGGTAGACCTGAAGCGAATTGTTTGGGAAATGTCAGGAATGGCAACAGATAACCTGCATCTTGCTTTCAAGCCCCCTGTTTTCCGGAAATCGAAGGATGGGCAGGTTTTCCTCGGCTATAAGGTTATGCCTTACCGTTATGAGCTGGCAGGCAGAAGCAAGAGACGATTCCGAACTAAACTTTTGGCCTATGAGAAGCTGCTTGAGACCGGGAGATGGGGACAGGAACAATATGCCGAGCATATACTCCCACTGTTGGCATTCGTGGAGCATGCTGAGAGCCGGAAATTCCGTGAGGCAAGCATGAAGATACAGAACGGTGACAATCGCAGAGCGGGTCTAACCGCGTGAACCGTGGTGGCAGCTGGAACAACGATGCCAGCAACTGTAGCCCGTCGTACCGTAACAACAACAGCTCCTATAACAGTAACGACAACCTGGGCCTCCGGTTGGCTCTCTCCGAGCTTAGGACTAAACAGAATGAGCGGATACTCAAGAAACAGGTCGTAAACAGATTGTCATCGTGAATGCCCATGGGCATTCGAAACCGGCGGCGGCCATATATACTGCCGTATGTGTGATAGGCTTAGTAGACTTCAGGAGAAGGCCGAACCGCCTATCACCTTTTTTATGGTCAGTCGGCGCAAATCATTTGTGTTTTGAAAGCATCCGTTCGCAGGACCTTCCTGAGCAGAAAGGTGAGGAAATAGGGATAGGTATAGAACCGTCCGTTGAAGCCGATGTTCTTCGCGCAAAGTTTGATGCCGAAGCGGATATCTGGGTATTTGCCTTTCGCGGTATCGGTCAGATTGCTGAGCGATATGGTCGAATTGTTGTTGGCCTTGACCTCTACTGGGATGAGAGAGTCGGCATTGCGGACGAAGAAGTCCATCTCGAGCGTCGATTTCTCATTCTTGTAATAATAGAGATCATATCCTTGCTTGACCAGCATGTCGCCCACGATGTTCTCGTAGAGAGCTCCTTTGTAGGTGCCGAGATTCTGGTTGATGCGCAGATCTTCCTGCGCCTCTTCGTCCAGCGAGGCTACCAGCAGCCCTGTGTCCTTATAATATACTTTGTATTGCTTGGGGTCATAGTTGCCTTTGAGTGGAAGTTCTGGTAGTTGCAGACAATAGCAGACGTTGATGACGCCAGCATTCTGCAGCCACTCCACCGCCCCTATGTATTCGCGGTTTCGTGACCCGGCTGCAATCTTGGAGACCTGGAACTTCTTGTTATCTTTGGCCAGGAAGGTCGATATGTGGCGATAGACGGCCAGTATCTTCGCCTTGTCGAAGCCAGTGGCGTATTTGGTGATGTCCTCCTCGTAATCCCGGAGCAGCTGCCGCTGGAGTGCCAGCGTGCCGCTGAAATTGCCACGTTCGATATAGGTATTGACCACCTCGGGCATCCCGCCTATTACCATATAATCGCGGAAGATATCCGACAGCACCTCCATCTGGAGGGTGGAGAGTGGCGTCAGCGTCAGCATGTGCTGGTACAGGTCATCAATCTGCTCTGCTGTGTATCCCTTGGCCCAAAGGAACTCCTCGAAATCGAGAGAGTGCATCTCATAGTCCTCCTTATAGCCCACGCTGTTGGATTCTATTTCTCGGTAATATACCCCCATCAGCGAACCCGAGCAGATGACGTCGTATCGACCATCCATCTTGAACGACTTCAGGCTCGTCGCGCAATCCGGACAATCCTGCAGCTCATCGAAGAAAATCAGGGTCTCCCCTGCGATGAACTTCAGGGAGGGATCGATCAGTGAAATGTTCTTGATGATACGATCGACCTCATATCCGTCGTCAAACAGTGATCGATAGACCTTCTGGAGGGCGAAGTTGATTTCGATGAACGAGGCATAATGGGTGCGGCCAAACAGGCGTATTGATTCTGTCTTGCCTATCTGGCGTGCACCCTTTACGATGAGGGGTTTCCGATCTGGTGATTCCTTCCACTGTCGGAGCTGGCTGTCAATCTTTCTTTTGAGCATAAAATCACATTTTTCCGGTGCAAATATAAGGTAAAAATCACATTTTTCCAAATCTTTTACGCTCTGAAATCACATTTTTCCGGCTTTTTCTGCCCGTTTTCCCACATTTTTCCATTTTTTGACAGGAACAATTACCAATGTCGGTCGTCAATCGTTTGACGAACAGTAGACCCCGCCTTCACATCACGTGAGGACGGGGTCGGGATTAAGAATTATGAGGTTCGATTTTCGCTCTTATTTGAGGTAGAAGGTGGCGGAGTCGTACTGGCTCTGCATCTTTGCCAGTTTGGTCATGATGGCGTCGATCTCCAGCGAGGAGCGGTTGGTGAACTGTGCGACGTCGAGGTAGGTGGTCTGCTTCGTGTCGCTCTGCTGACCGGCTTCGGCTACCAAAGTGAAGCCCTGGGCAATCTTTGCCTGTTCGATGTCGGCGTAGGGAGTCTTGGCGATGACGTTGGCGGTGACGGTCAACTTGTCGTGCGACTTGAGGTCGGCCTTCAGCATGAATGCCTTGTAGAAGACGTTGGTCTGATCTTTCAGCTTGGCAGCTGCAGGGACGAAGCCAGCATCATAGAGGTCTGCGGCATTGAACGTCTCGGTGCCGAACTTGCCCTCGACGGTGAACTGGTAGTCGAAGTGGTCGAGCTGACCGTCGACGAAGGGAATATAGAAAGTGATGGCGTTGTAGTTGACGTCTTGCGATAATGTCTTGGTGTGGCTGCTGCCAGTCTGCGTCGTGGAGTTGGTGCTGGTGACGACGGGCGAGGGAGCGGGGTTCATTACGTAGTCGGCTTCACCATTGCCACAAGAGGTCAGGGCGGCGGTCATTGATACGAGTGCGGTTGCGAGTGCGAAAATCTTTATCATAATTGTAGTGATGTTTGGGGGTTATGAGGTTTTGGGGGTTATGAGGTTGTTGTCTCAAGGAGCCTTTGTTCCTTTTTGACGCTGCAAAGATAGCGCCTTTTCGCGATGTGGCAAACCCTTTGGCAATGTTGGTGCGAATTTTCTGACGGGAAGGGGAAGTCGGTCGCAACATTGCGATAATGCCATGCAGAGCAGCCAACTCTGCCCGGTTCGGAAGCAAAACTGCGCCCGATACGGAAGAGAACTTCTGCCGGATTCGGAAGAAAGGAAAATATTTCGTATCTTTGCCTCGCAGCTACCGACTCTGGCTGTGGTCTTAAAATCTACCGTACTCTTATGAAACGCATTCTCCTCCTCCTGCTGGCATGGCTGCCGCTCCGCGCTGCAATGACGGCGCAAGTAAGTCCTGAGGTCTTTCGTCACCCCGAACCCGACACCCACGTCGTCGCGTGGTGGCATTGGCTCAATGGCAACATCACCCGCGAGGGCATCACCCGCGACCTCGAGGCCATGAAGGCCGTGGGCATCCATCAGGCCACCTTCCTCAACGTCTACCGCGACATGCCCGATGCCGACGTGCCCCAGAAGGTGAGGTTCAATACGCCCCAGTGGTGGCAGATGGTGCGCTGGGCGATGCAAGAGGCATCGCGCCTCGGCATGACGCTGGGCGCCGCCAACTGCGACGGCTGGAGCGAGAGCGGCGGCCCCTGGATCACGCCCGACCAGTCGATGAAGCATTACACCACGAGTCGCACCCCGGTCAATCTCTCCCTCGACCGCCGCGGGCGACTGCTGCCGACAGCGGGCAGCGAGGCGCTGGAGGTGATGCTCCCGATGCCCGATCATAAGCAGGACTATTACCGCGACGTCTGCGTCCTCCTCTATCCCGCCCTCGCCTCCATTGACCCCGAGGACGTCGTCGACGTCACCCGCTACGTCGACGTCATGGGCAAGTTGCGTCTGCCGGCAGGCTTTGTCCCTGCGGGACAGAAGGCGGCGGCGGGGAAATACACCATCCTCCGCTTTGGCTACACCACCACGGGCAAGACCAACAACCCCGCCACCTGGGAGGGACGCGGCCTGGAGTGCGACAAGATGGACACCACCGCCCTCAACTGGCATTGGGCTCATTATCCCCAGCGGCTCATCGACCTGGCGCGCGAGGTCGACCCCTCGGTCTTCCGTTATCTGCTCGTCGACAGCTGGGAGGCGGGTCCGCAGACCTGGACGCAGCGCCTGCCTGAGGAGTTCCTGTCGCGTCGGGGCTATGACATCCGTCCGTGGCTCCCCGCCCTCTGCGGCGATACGCTCATCGACCGCCGCCACACCGAGGCCTTCCTCCACGACTTCCGTCGGACGTTGGGCGAACTGGTGGGTGACTGCTACTTCAAGCATTTCTCCGAACTCTGCCATCGCCAGGGGCTGCTGATGTACTCCGAGGGCATCTACGGCGAACGCAAGAACCCGCCCGTCGACGTGCTGCGCACCTACCAGTACTGCGACGTGCCGATGACCGAGTTCTGGGCGCGCATCCCGGCGCACGACTGGCCCTACGAGTACAATCCCTGGCCAGAGAAGACCTTCATCTACCCCGTCCACAGCGCCGTGCTCTACGACAAGCCCATCATCGGCTCGGAAGCCTACACGGGCTATGCGCTCTACAGCGACTCGCCCATCGACCTCAAGGCCTACGGCGACCGCGCCTTCTGCGAGGGAGTCAACAGCATGATGCTCCACAGCTACGTCCATCAGCCCACCGAGCAGCGGCCCGGCATGACACTGGGCGTCTACGGCCAGTCGTTCAATCGGCACAATCCCTGGTTCCCCGAGTCCAGCACCTGGATGGACTTCCAGGCGCGCGTCCAGACGCTGCTGCGCCAGGGGGCGCGCTGCTCGGATGCCCTGGTTTACACGGGCGACGAACTGCCCTGTCCGCAGTGGACGCCGCAGGAGTCGGACTCGGTGATGCAGGGTGTCAAGTTCAACTATGTCAACCCCGACGTGCTGCTCAGCGGCCGCCTCACGGTCGATGCCCGCCATCAGTTGGCGCTCGACGGCCGCCACACCTTCCAGTGCCTCGTCCTGCGCGACAGTCTCATGGAGCTCCCTACGCTCCGGGTCATCGCCCGCCTGGCTGAGGCTGGTGCCCGCATCTATGGCCCCAAGCCGGTGCGCACCCTCTCGCTCACCCAGATGGACGAGAACGACCGTCAGCTGCTCGAACTGGCCGATCGGGTCTGGGCATTGCCAGGCGTCAGCACCGACGTCCTCGCCATGCCCCGTCAGATACAGCGCGAGGTGGAGGGGTGGAGCGGCGACTACATCCATCGCCGCACCTCGACGCTGGATCTCTATTATCTGGTCAATCCCTCGTATCAGGACACGCTCACCTGCGACGTCACCTTCCGCGTCAGCGCTCCCAGCGTGACGCTGTGGGATCCGGTCGATGGCTCGGTGGGCAATGTCACGTCGCTGTCGGTTCATGCGGGCAGTACGAGCGTGCCGATGCGGATGGCACCGCGGCAGTCGCTCTTCGTCGTGTTCGGTCCGGACATGGCCACGTCAGCGCAGCGCCAGATGGTCTCCCTGTCGCCTAAAGCCGAAGCCCTCGCCCCGCTCGAACTCACGGGAGCCGGCGTGAAGGTGCACTTCGACGACGATGCCTCCATTCCCGACCAGACGCTCAGCGCCTTCGCCTCGCTGACCTCGCATGCCGACCCTGCCATCCGTTACTATTCGGGACGCGTCACCTACACCATTCCGTTCACATTGACCCACGCGCAACTGTCATCGTGCGGCAGCGTCCGCCTCGAGGTGCCCAGCTTCGGCAGCACTGCACGCATTGTCCTTAACGGCAACTACGTCGACACCTTCTGGATCCCGGGGCAGCAGGCCGACGTCACCGACGGAGTGCGCGAGGGCCGCAACGTCCTCACCATCGTCGTCACCAATCCCTGGCGCAACCGCCTCATCGGCGACCTCGTCGAGGGCAAGGGCCGGTGCTTCACCACCTCGCCCACCACTATGAAGAACGACCCCGTGCCCGTCGTCCATCGCTCCGCCAGCCTCCTCCCGGCGGGCATCAGCCAGCCCATCCTGCTTCGGTTCCTGCGGTGAGACGTCTCGGCTGCCGGGGCAGGTCCCGCATCCAATTCGACCAGTGACTCGTTAAGAACAGCCCCGCCTTCAGAACTGACTGGAGGCGGGGCTGGGATTAAGAATTATGAGGGTTGATTTTCGCGCTTATTGGATGATGGCATTGAGGGCGGTGCGGGTGTTCAGGCGCTCGAGCTGCTTCTGGAGTTTCTCTGCCTTGACGGTGGAGGAGTGGAAGTCCGACGAGGCGGTGCCGGGGTTGTTGGTGATGACGCCATAGATATAGCTGACCTTCTCGGGCAGATTGACGCCTATCTTCATCGACCAGTTGTAGGTTATCTTGACCTCGCCCTTCAGGTCAGAGGGAATCTGGTACGTCAGGACGACGGGCTTGAAGCCGGTGTTCAGCTCCAGGGCAGTCAGTGCCATCTTGACGCCATCGGGATAGTTGGTCGTCGGCTGCAGGTCGGCGAGGTTGACGGTGAGGGTCTTGCCGCCCACCTGGATATCATAGGAGCAATTGATGCAGTCCAGCTGATTGTCACCGGCGGTGAAGTAGAGGGTGCCGTCGAAGGTTATCTTGGCTGCCTCCTTGTCAGAGGTGTCGGCGGGTGTGGTCTTTTCGGAATCCGGCTTGGGAGCGGGGTTGATGACGTGATCGGCTTCGCCATTGCCACAAGAGGTCAGGGCTGCGGTCATTGATACGAGTACGGTTGCGAGTGCGAAAATCTTTTTCATAATTGTAGTGAGGTTTGGGGGTTATGGGGTTTTGGGGGTTAGGAGGTTGTTGTCTCAAGGAGCTTTTGTTCCTTTTTGACGGTGCAAAGATAGCGCCTTTCCGCGACGCGGCAAACCGTTTGGCAACGTTGGTGCAGAAAATGTGACTCGAGGGCACGACGTGTCGCAACATTGGGAAGGAGACCTTCTCCTTGTTACTTATTATATAAAATGAGGCAGGTATTGCACTTTTCGCCCCAAAAATTTGGAGCTTATCGAAAAAAGCGCTATCTTTGCAGCGCACTTTGAACCGAAACAACGACTAACCATAGATGTATGGTCTGCCGATGATAACAGAACAACCTCAAAACCTCACGACATGAACAAGAAACTGACCCGATCGACTACCAATAAGTTCCTGTGTGGCGTCTGCGGCGGCATCGCCGAATACCTCGACCTCGACCCCACGGTGGTGCGCGTAGGCTACGTGCTCCTCTCCCTGCTTTCGACAGGATTCCCCGGCCTGCTGATCTACATCATCCTGGCGCTCGTGATGCCGCAGTCATGATTTCTAATCCCTAACCATTCGTCCCTAAAATCCCTAAAATCCCCAACATTCGTCCCTAAACTCCCTAAAATCCCTAAGTGATAAGTAAAAAATTAGTTGGTTCTTTTCTGCTTATTGTATTACTGGTAT
>R14__coassemble_1084_pt1 | contig 14772 bp, 8 predicted proteins | sample R14__metabat2_high_PE_017 | metagenome-assembled genome bin R14 | reverse complement strand
CTCCTGATCCGGTCCGAAACGGAGTACGACGCGGCTGATGTCGGCAGGGTCGAGGCGATTGCCGCTGATGGTGCCCTTGAGCTGTCGGGGAGAGCGCGGCAGGAAGATCTGCTGTGCATCCAGATAGGAGAGGGGGAAGACCACCTGAGTAGGCAGTTCGGGCAGGACGCCGAAGAGGCACGACAACCAGGGGGTATCCTCGGTCGTGCCCGATATCTCGCCTCCCTGCAGGACCACCTGCTCAGACTGGAAGTGCTCCTGATCCTTGTAGAACTCCAGATTGATGGTGCCGCTCCAGGAGGCATGGTCCAGAATCTCGAGCACCAGATACGATCCCCGGGTCCAGTCGGCAGCATCGCCGGCATGCCAGATTTCCACCCCGGCGCCTCCTATGCGGGAGGGGATGGAGAGCGACTCACCGGCGAACTGCTGGCTGGGAGTCAACTGCAGCCCCGACCGTTGGGCTATCTCGCCGAGGTCGAAGGTCTGGACGTCAGGCAATCCCCCGCCTGAGCAGGAGGCGAGGCAGAGGGTTGCCAATGACAGAAGTAAATTATGAATGCGTGGCATAGGCTACATGCAAGGAATGAGGAACGACGGAGGTCAGTTGATCCACGAGGGACGAGAGATGAAGGGGATGTCCCACTCCTGCGTCTGACCGAACAGCGTAATGGAGACGTGCACGGGGCGCGCGAGGAGTTCCTCCTGCGCGGCCTTCACCTTGAGGGCAAAGGCGGAGCGGTCCTTCTGCTTCTCGATAGCGAGGCGGGTCACCTTGCCCTGGGGGTCGGTCCAGCTGATGACGCCGGTGGCGTCAGGGTGTACGGGCTGATAGGGCTTGACGGTGATGACACCCTCCTCAGCGCAGCGTTCGGCGCCGATGGTGAGCGGGAAGTTCCACTTGGCCCAGGCTACTTCCGATGCCTTCTGGTAGCGGTCGGTGACTTGAGCCACTTGTGCCGCGTCAGCCACTGCACCGGTGCCGAGTGCCTCGAAGGCGCCCATGTCGGGGTGTCCGTCAGTGAGTGCATTCCCATAGAAGTCGCGCTCGCCTGCACCAGCAACGATGATGCCGCTATTGATGCAAGGCGAAGTGGGGCGGAGCTGATAGCCGGTCAGGCTGGCGAGGATGGCAGGCACACCGCCAGGGCCCTCGGTGCCCAGTCCGCTGGCGCCAGGCAGGCGCAGCTGTGGGTCGGTCACCAGTGCCTCAGGGTCGTTGGGCAATCCGTTCTTCCAGGGACCGAAGTAGCAGTTGTGGTAGAACAGGTTGTCCGGAGCGCCCTCCGCGACGCGACGGCTCTCGTCGAACTCGCGGACCAGGACATGACCGTGGGAATAGCAGGTGCGGAAGTGCGACTGTGTCGAGGCGTAGAAGATGTTGTTGTAGTAGACGGCGCCGAGCTTGTCACGGTCGGCGGTGTTGCCATCCCCGCAGAAGAAGTCGAGGTCGACGGTGCCGTGGTCGATATAGAAGATGTTGTTGTAGAAGATGTTGCGGTCAGAGATATCGCACTGCATCTGCACGAGGTGGGTCTGGTCGTTCTCGGAGATGTTGTAGCGCGAGACGTTCTCGAACGTGCGGTTCATGAGGAGCATAAAGCCATGGTTGTCCTTGCTGTAATTGTACTGGCAGATGCAGCGCTTGCAGAAGAAGTCGAAGTCGTAGGCGAAGCCGTCGCCGTTGCCGGGATTGCGGCCCGTATTGTAGACGGCATTGTACTGCATGACCGTCTCCTCGGCATCCTGGATCCAGACGGCAGCCACATGCGGCCACCAGTCCATGCCGTAGTCGAGGTCCTGATAGCCCGAGCGCAGGCAGCTGCGGTGCACCTCGTTGTACTCGATGATGCCGCGGTCGCAGCCGCCGCAGAAGATGCCGTCACCGCCGAGGTTGTCCATCCAGTTGTTCCTGACCAGCATGCGGTCCTTGCAGCCGCGGCAGATGATGCCGCACTTGTCGATGCGCTCGATGCGGTTGCCCTCGATCAGGACGTCGCTGAGCTTCAGGTCGGCGCCGTAGTGGCGGAATGCCTGTATCTGGACGAGGATGGCGGCGCTGTTGTAGCCCATGTATTCGCCATTGCCACCCAGCATGCCGTAGATGTCGTGAATGTAATTGTTGCGTATGGTGATGTGGTGCACCTCATTGTCCTGCCCGCTCACGATGGCGACGATGCCCTGGCGGCCGATGCCCTCCTTGGGCTGGCAGCCACTGGTAGCCTCGATGCCCTCGATGGTCCAGCAGGACTGATTGGTGAGGCGGATGCAGGCGCCTTCGGCATCGCCCATATTGATGATGGGCCGTCCCTCGCCGTAGCCGCTGAGGACGATAGGCTGTTCGGGGGTGCCGTTGCCTTGAGGCTTCAGTTGTCCGTGCCATTCGGCACCGCCCTCCAGCAGGATGTGGTCGCCAGGCTGGAAGGTGACCTGGTTGACGCGGTCGAGGCTCTGCCATGCCGTCTGGATGGAGAGACCGTCAGCTGCATCCGATCCGGAGGGAGAGACGAAGTAGGTGCGCGACTGGGCACCCGCAGTGGCGCTGCCGAGACCCAGTGCAGCAATCAGCAATAAGCAGGAAGTGTATTTCATCGTGAGTGAATTTTAGGGTAATGTGGAAGAGATAGGATGAGAAATGAATTCACGGTTCACAATGCACGATTGAATGTATCGGATGACGGCAGTAACAACCGTGCATCGTGCATTGTGAACCGTGAACCTAAATGGGTTCATAGCGGCTTAGTAGCCGGGGTTCTGCTCGAAGGTGTTGTTGGATGACGAGATGGCAGACTGCGGAATGGGGCAGAGTTCGCTCACGCCTTCTTGGAAGCTGCGGCCCTTGGTGGTGGACCACTTGATGGTGGTCATCGTAGCCTTGGTGATGTCACCGTCGCAGACGCAGTAGTCGACGTCGATGCCGTCCTTGTACTTATTGTAGAATGCCTTCATCAGCTGAGCGGCGCGACCTTGGCGGCAGATGTCCCAGAAGCGCTGTCCCTCACCGGCAAGCTCCACGCGGCGTTCGTGCCAGATGGCATCGCGCAGACCGGTCTGGCTGGTAGTGGTGACCTTAGGCAACACGGTGTTGTCGCCGCCGCGGGCACGAGCGCGTACCTGCTCGAGGTAATCCAGTGCATTGCTGCTCTTGCCCAGTTCGTTGAGCGCCTCAGCATACATCAGCAGCACGTCAGCGTAGCGCACGAAGAGGATGTTGTTGGGTGTATCGGACTCATCAGGAGCACGGTCGGCCCATGGGGTGAACCACTTCTTGCTCTGGTAGCCGGTCGAGCTGGTCAGGTTCTTGTTGATACGGCCATCGAACATATCGCCGGGGAAGATGATGGTCTTGTGGAGGCGTGGGTCGCCCTCCTCGAACTCAGCTACGAGGTCAGGAGTGGGGCAGTGCATCGACCAGCCGTGCATGTACTTCTGAGGATCGGGGTAGCCCCATTCAGCATAGTACTCGCGGCAGCCGTCATGCTCGTAGAAGGGGAGGATAGAGCCCTCGTTGCTGTCAGACCAGCCGGTGCCTGAGGTGTTCTGCTGGATCTCGAAGACCGACTCGCAGCCATTCTCGTGGCTCAGTGCGAAGAAGTCCGAGAATTCGGTCTCCAGCTGATACTCCTTCGAGTCGATCACCTGCTTCAGAGCATCGGCGCATCCCTGATAGTCCTTGGCATAGAGACAGGTCTTGCCCAGCATGGCGTAGGCGGCACCCTGGGTGGCACGGCCCAGTTCGTCGCTGCTCATCTCGCTCTTCTTGGGGAGCAGTTCGGCTGCTTTGGAGAAGCACTGCTCGATGAACGTCCAGGTATCGGCCTGTGAGGAGCGTGGCATGTAGTATTCCTCGTAGGAGAGCACGTGGTCAGCCAGAGGCATGCCACCGTACTGACGGCAGAGGAAGAAGTAGGCAAAACCGCGGAGGAAGTAAGCCTCGCCCAGATACTGGTGCGTGCACTTCTCGGGCAGTTCGGGATTGGCCTCCACACGGTCAATGATTGTATTGGCGGCATTGATGAGGCTCCATGCCTGGCTCCACAGTCCTGAGCTTACCCAGTTGGTGTAGTCAGCCTCGAAACGCTGCAATTGCTGGCAAGGCGAGCCGAACCAGCCGAATGCCTCGGAGTATTCGTTGCCCAGATCGTAATCGTCCGAGCAGTCATCGCCTACGACAAGGAACGACGAGAGCTGGTAGGACTCGGTCTGAATATAGGAATAGGCACCAAGGACCGCCGTATTCACTTCAGAGGAATTGGAATAATAGGTCTCGGCTACCATATCGACAAGAGGCTCCTTGTCGAGGAAGTCGGAGCAGCTGCACAGAAGGAGCAGTGAAGAGGCAGCGAGAATGATCTTATTGGATTTCATAGTCTGGACGCATTAGAAGTTAATAGATGTACCGATCTGGAACGAGCGGGCGTGAGGATACTGGCCGCAGTCAACACCATAGGTCGAGCCGACCTCGGGATCGAAGCCGCTGTAGCCCGTGAGGGTGAAGAGATTGGAGGTAGCCAGATAGAGGCGGATGCTGGTCTTGGTACCGCCGATTTCGGGCTTGAAGGTATAGCCGATCTGCAGGTTCTTGAGACGCAGGTACGAGCCGCTCTCGATGTAGTAGTCCGAAGCGCAGTAGTTGCGGGTGTTGCGTGAGGCATCGTGGGTCAGGGCAGGTACGTCATTGCATGGACGATCGGCCTTCCAGTAGGAGTCGTAATAGTCCTTGGTGCAGTTGAAGGTGCCATCCGAACGGTTCAGATAGTACTTCGAAGCATTGAAGATGTCGTTGCCGAATACGCCAGAGAAGAGCAGGTTGACGTCCCAGCCACGATAGGATGCCTCGAATGAGAGGCCGTAGGTGGCAGTCGGGATGGAGCTGCCGATGTACTGGCGGTCATCGTCATTGATCTGACCATCGCCATTGAGATCCTTGAAGCGGAAGTCGCCGGGCTGTGCATCGGGCTGGATCTTGCCGTTCACGCCAGTGTAGGCATCGATTTCGGCCTGGCTCTGGAAGATGCCGTCGGTCACGCGACCATAGTACTGGCCGTAAGCCTCGCCCACTTCGCTGCGGATGAACTGACCCAGCGCACCCTGCAGGTTGATGAGGTCATTGTCGTAGTCGAAGCCATAGGCATAGAGCACGTCCGAAGTGCCCAGGCTGGTCACCTCGTTCTTGACGAAGGCGATGTTGCCGTTGACGCTGTAGCTGAACTTGTCATTGCCGCCCTTCCAGCCGGCAGTGAGCTCGAGACCGGTATTCTTCATGCCGCCCACGTTGCGCACCATGGTCGAGAAGCCCGAGAGGTTGGGGATGCTCTGGTTCATGAGGATGTCCTCGGTCTTGCGGATGTAGTAGTCGGCGGTGAAGCTCAGACGGTTGTCGAGGAAGGCAAGGTCAACGCCCACGTTGAACTGTGAGGAGGTCTCCCACTTGGCATCCGTGTTGCCGATAGCCGAAGGTACGGCGCCATTGACGCGATCCTGGCTGGTGCCCACGGTGTAGTAGTGGCCCACTTCGATAGGAGTGATGTAGGGGTAATAAGACGAGATGTTCTCGTTGCCTATCTGACCATAGCCCACACGGATCTTGGCATTGTTGACCACCTGCTTGGCATTCTCGAAGAAGCTCTCCTCCGAGAGACGCCAGCCAGCAGCTGCTGACGGGAAGTAACCCCAGCGGTTGTCCTTGTTGAAGCGCGACGAACCATCGGCACGCATCGAGACGGTGAGCAGATAGCGGTCGGCAAAGCTGTAGTTGACGCGACCCAGATAGGAGAACATGCTCAGCGAGGAACCGGTGCCGCTGACTTGTGGATTGTCGGAGGCAGAGTCGAAGTACCAGTAGCGCTCGGCATCACCCGAGACGTTGTCCTTGGTGCCGTACATGTACTCGTAGTTGTAGCTGCGTGCCGAGGTGGCCACCATGGCGGTGAAGTCGTGCTTCTTGGCCCACTTGTGGTGATAGGTCAGCTGATTCTCCCACGTCCAGTCGGTCGAGGTGGTCTTGCTGCGAGCCACCGTCGTCTTGGCGCTCGAGATACTGGAGGTCTCATAGTAGATGGGGGTATAGCCTACGTATTCGGAGTTCTGCTGCTTGATGCCGAAGCGGGAAGTGAAGGTTAGGTCGCGGTAGAACTTGATGTCGGCGCTGAAGTTGCCGACGAAGAACTGGCGGCGGGTCTTGCTGTCATTGCGGTAGATGCGTCCGGCAGGGTTGGCAAGGCGTACGTCCTGAAGTCCGGAGTAGTAATCGGTCACATCGTTCCAGACGGTCACATTGGGAGGCGCAATCAGCGAGGTCATCATCGTGTTGCCGGTGCCTATGCCGCCCGCCTTGTTGGCGACGGAGTAGGACATGCTGCTGCTCAGCTTGAGCCACTTGGTGACTTCGGCTGTGGTGTTGTTGGTGACGTTGATGCGGTCGAAACTGGTCGACTTGATGATACCGTCGCGGTCGTAGTAGTTGACGCTCATCACCGACTGGAGCCTGTCGCTTCCGCCCGAGACGCTGACATTGTAGTTCTGGTACTGACCAGTGCGCGACACCTCGTCCCACCAGTTGGTATTCACGGCACCCGTGGCATCACCGCTGGTGTAGTAGGTATCGCCCGAGGCAGCGAAGGCAGCCTTGCGGACCTCCAGATATTCCGTCGAACTCATCATTTCGGGGGTCTGGGGAATCTTCTCAAAACCATAGTAGGCATTGGCGGACACCTTGATCTTGCCAGCCTTGCCCTTCTTGGTCGTGATGACGACGACACCGTTGGCACCACGCGAACCGTAGATGGCGCATGCCGATGCATCCTTCAGGATCTCCATGCTCTCGATTTCGGAGGGAGCCAGGTGATTGATGTTGCTCATCGGGAAGCCATCGACGACATAGAGCGGTGAGGCATCGTTCATGGTGCCGATGCCGCGGATGCGGATGGAGGTGGAGGCATCAGGCGAGCCAGACGACATCGTGACCACTACGCCGGCGGCACGACCCTGCAGTGCCTCGGCAGGATCGCTGGTAGGAGTGCGGTTGAGGTCCTCGGACTTGACCGACGATACGGAACCGGTGAGGTCACTCTTCTTCATCGTACCGTAGCCTACGACGACCATCTCCTCGAGCACCTGTGAGTCCTCCTCCAGGCTGACCTTATAGTTGGAGGCATTACCTACGCGTACTGTGCTGGTGACATAGCCCACGAAGCTGACCACCAGCGTGGAGCCCTGGGGTACGTCGAGGGTGAAGCGACCATTGACGTCGGTGACAGTGCCGGTGGTCGTACCCTTCACGACGACGCTGGCACCTGTGATGGGACCATTGACATCACTTACGACGCCCGTGATGTGCTTCTTCGCTTGATCGGGGGCAGCCGTTGCTGCCGGCTCGGAAGGAGCAGCAGACATACTGGGCGCAAATCCAAGGCTGAGAGCGGCCAGAGAGAGCATCATCGTCCCCTTGACCAGCTGCTGTGGCATCTTCTGCCAGGAAAGCTTTTCGATTTTCATAATGATTAGATGTTAGTAATATGTATTTTAAGGTTCACAATGTTTCAGAAATTGTTTTGCATGGATTGTGGAATGACGGGCAGGCAAATTACCTGCGGAGTGACCTTAGAACAAATCTGACTTTTCCGCAGCAAAGGTATGAACTTTTTTCAAATAATCTGCCGAAAAATGAATTTTAATATGAAATTTGAAGAAAAATCGTCAATTTCGGTCGATTTTGCCAACTTTACTTTATTATTGCCTGACGGAAAACCTATGCAAACCGAAGATGCCATAAGAGGACGCAATTATATCTTTTTGTGACATCAGGCCGAAAATTCCAACTTCAGATTTGCCAGAGTGGCCCAATGTGCCTATCTTTGCGCCAACCTATCAGCCGCTATTACCTTAAAAAAAATATTATATACTTATGAACAACTTTGTATCACTGATCCGCCTGGCTGTGGCGAGCTGCCTCGCCTTGCTGGCATCATCGGTTCAGGCAAAGAACCGATGTCCGGTTATCCCAGTCGAAAACCCTGTCCCCGTTACGACCGTTCACGACGTGCAAGGGTTCTTCGGCGAACGCATGGCGCTCAACCGTGACGTCTATCTGAAAGAGTTTCCCATCGAGAAGTATGTCGACTTCGTGGTCAATCGCCAGCATACGGCATGGGATTGGACGCAGGCCGAGCAGCATGGCAAGTGGCTCGAGTCGGCCTACATGTCGGCATTGCAGGCTGATGACCAGCAGTTGCTGGACAAGGCACGCCAGCAGCTCCACCGCATCATCGATTCGCAGGAAGAGAGTGGCTATCTGGGAGCCACGTCCAGAGACTACAGGTCGGCAGAGCGACCCATCCGAGGCATGGATCCCTATGAACTGTACTTCGTCTTTCATGCCCTCATCACCGTCTATGAGGAGACGGCCGATCAGCATGCTCTGCAGTCCGCACAGCGGTTGGCTGATTACTTCCTCGATAACTTCGGCCCCGGCAAGCAGGAGTTCTGGCCATCGCCTACCCTTCGTTCTCCTGACAACCGTCGACAGACATTGGCAGGTACCTCTCAGTTCGCAGGTCACAGCGTCCATTACTGCTGGGAGGGTACGCTGCTGGCTGACCCGATAGCGCGCCTCTATGTGGTGACAGGCAAGAAGAAGTACCTCGACTGGAGTCAGTGGGTAGTAGCCAACATCGACCGTTGGGGCGGCTGGGATGCCTTCACGCGTCTCGACTCGGTGGCAGACGGACGGTTGGGCGTCGATGCCTTGCAGCCCTACGTCCACTCGCACACCTTCCACATGAACTTCATGGGCTTCCTGCGGCTCTATATGATCACCGGCGACAAGTCGCTGCTGCGCAAGGTGGAAGGAGCCTGGGCCGACATCAACCGTCGGCAGATGTACATCACAGGAGGTGTCAGCGTGGCGGAACATTACGAACATGGTTATGTCAAGCCCTTGTCGGGCAACATCGTCGAGACCTGCGCCACCATGTCGTGGATGCAACTGACGCAGATGCTGCTCCAGCTGACGGGTGACATCAAGTATGCTGACGCCATCGAACGACTGATGCTCAATCATGTCCTGGCAGCACAGGATGCCGAGACGGGTGTATGCCGCTATCACACGGCTCCCAATGGAGCCAAGCCCAGCGGATACTTCCATGGCCCGGACTGCTGCACAGCCAGTGGGCATCGCATCATCTCGCTGCTCCCTACCTTCTTCTATGCTGAGCAGGCAGACCGGTTCTTCATCAACCAATATATCCCCTCTACCTACGAGGGGAAGAAACTGCAATTCCAGCTGACTGGCGATTATCCTGCCAGCGACCAGGTCACCCTCAGGATCAAGGGCGCCACCTCTCGGCCGCTGTCCATTAGCCTGCGTATGCCGGGATGGTGCGCCAGCCCCAAGGTCTCAGTGAATGGTGAGCCAGTGAAGGCCACGCCTGGCACCTATCTGACGATAGAGCGTCACTGGCAGGCTGGCGACAGCATCATGATCACATTGCCTATGGAGGAACGATGGGTCAAGCGGGAGCATCATAGCAACTATCCGTCCTATCAACTGGTGGGAGGCGAAATCATGTATCGCGAGGAACCAACCGACGAGATCCCTTATGCCTTCATGCGTGGTCCTGTGGTCTATTGCCTGGATATGGTATGGAATGCATCCATCGGGAATGATGATATGGAGGTGGAGCGTGACTTCCGGATGGATGTCACTGAGCCCCCAGTCCGCATCGAAGGACCCCAGGAACTCATGGCTCCCTGCTATCAAACTGGTGGCTTCTATATGGGTGCACCAGTGAAAGTCCTGCTGACGCCTTTCGCCAACATTGGCCGTTGGCATCGGGATGACGGCTTTGTGCCAAACCCATCGGCTAAAGCATTTACCTACGCAACTTGGCTTTATGCTCATTGAGTGGCAGAAGCCCCCAGTCTCTTAGGCTTCGCTGTCGGAGCCTGGGGCATCTGTGTCTTGGGGGGCGCTATCGGCTACCGTGTTGGTCTCTGCTTCGTAGAACTGAGGGAAGTGCTGCCGCAGGGCGGGCAGCGACTCGCGCAGGATGCGCGCCATCTGGAGCGAGAAGAGGATGCGGTTGTCGTAGAAGTCAGCGCAGAGCGTGTGTGATAACTCGGCCATCCAGCGGGTCAGTTCGCGTATCAGCACCGACTCGGGATGCTCGGTCGTGTTCTGATCAATGAAGATGGTGTGGAACTTACCTGCGATATACGTGCCATTGTGGGTGCGGAGTGTCTTTCTGAATTGTCGGATGTCTTCTTCGCTGGTGTAGAGTCTGCTGATGTGATCGACTCCCTTGTCCGACTTGGAGTCATAAGCGGCGATGAAGAGTGAGACATTTTCTTCGGGAAATTCGAAAAGTGATAGTACTTTTGACATATTGTGTGAGGTTGTGAGGTTGTGAGGTTATGAGGTTGTGAGGTTATGAGGTTATGAGGTTGTGAGGTTGTGAGGTTATGAGGCCTCGGTTGGGGTAGCATTGCCGCTTTGGTCGGTGAATGACTGACGGAGCGCTGCTGTCGTCTCGGTGACCCAGTAGCTGAGCTTTCGCGCCAGCATTTCCTGCCCGGCGTAGAGGTCGATGCCGAGATACTTGGCGTAGATGAGAATCCAGTGGAAGAACTCGTGTACAATCGTGTTCTCCAGCACTTCTGAATGCTTCTGGTTGAGCAGGATGAATCCGTCAGGTGTTCGGCTTAGGGTAATGCCTCCAACGTTTGGGAGATTCTTCTTTTCCTCTTCATCGCCTTTTTTGCCCATCAGCTGCAGGACAGCCTCGATATCCTCTTCCTTGTTGGCGTCAAAGAGCTGGATGCTTAGTGTCATCAGTTCGTCACGCAGGTCAAATTTCTTGATTTCTTTCATCTTGATTGTTTGTTAGGTTGGTTGTAATACTTAATGTCAAAGTTTGGGAAGTGGTAAACATCGCTTAGGATTTGAGGGGGTTCGGAAGGGGTAAAAATTGCCAACTGCATTTTATCATTTCTATTGAGCCAACGTTAAAATCGACTGATTCGGCAAAATCAGGTCCTCATTTTTTGGCAGAATCAATGCAACCGCGTACCTTTGTAGCCAATTCGTCAGACAATATTATTGCAAATGCGACACCTCTTATTATTATTAATGGTAGGGCTCTGCACCATGAGCCTTTATGCTGAGGATAACTCCGAGTCTCAGACCCCTGGCAGCGCTTGCTCCCTGCCCCGCTATCAGAAGCGTGAGGTGATGATCACGATGCGCGATGGCGTGCGTCTCTACACCTCCATCCTCGAGCCCGTCGACTCGGTGCCCTGTCCGCAGGGCCATCCGATCCTGCTGACGCGCACCTGTTACAGCTGTCGCCCCTATGGAACAGAGGGCGAGGAGGTCAGCTGGCAGCTGAACCACCCAGGCGACTCGGTCTATATGGCGGCAGGCTACATCTTCGTGCACCAGGATGTGCGTGGCAAGTGCATGAGCGAGGGTGACTTCGTCGAGATACGTCCGTTCGTCGAGGGGAAGAAGACGCCTCGATTCCGCCGGGACGGCACCGTCGTCGTGAATCGCAAGGCACCCGTCGATGAGGCATCCGACATCTACGAGACGTGCGAATGGCTGATACATAACACTAATTCGAACGGACGCATCGGCGTCTATGGCATCTCCTATCCAGGCTTCTACAGTACGATGGCGGCGTTGAGCGGGCATCCCGCCCTGCGTGCCGTGTCGCCTCAGGCTCCGGTGACCGACTGGTGGCGAGGTGACGACGTGCATCACAACGGCGCCTTCGCACTGGCCGACATGTTCTCGTTCCAGCCCTGGTTCGAATATGGTTGCACCCGTCCGGCGATGCTCGACCCTGACTATCTGGAGGGGCTTCGCCTCTGCCACCAGGAGGGCGAGCTCTATGACAGCTACCTGCGTCTGGGTGCCATCTCCAACATGTCGGCGCTGATGGGCGACAGCGTGCACGGCTGGCTCGATGTCATCAATCATCCCGACCTGGATGACTTTTGGGAGGCGAGCAACGTCACCCGTGGCCATTGTCATGACGTCAAGCCTGCCGTCATGATTGTGGGCGGACTCTTCGATGCCGAGGACTGCTACGGCGCCCTGCAGACCTATCGCGCCATCCGTGCCCAATCGCCCGCCACCCATCTCTCGCTGATAGAGGGCCCTTGGTCGCATGGCGGGTGGACGCGCGGCGCTGCGCCTTTCTTCGACCACGTCTACTTCGGCCCCGAGCAGACAGCAGAGTGGTATATGGCCAATGTCGAATATCCCTTCTTTGCCTATTATCTGGAAGGCAAGGGAGAGGAGCCAGGCACGGGAGTCAGCCTGTTCGACACCGGCAGTCTCCGCTGGCGTCACTTTGACAATCTGCCCATTGCCGATTCTATTCCCACGCAGGCATTCAGTCTGTTGCCCGAGGGCAAGGCATCGGTCAGCTACGTCAGCGACCCCGCGCATCCCGTCCCCTTCATGGACCAGATGCTGCGTCATCGTCCCACCGAGTACATGTTGGCCGACCAGCGCTTCGCCGCACGTCGTCCAGACGTCTATTCCATCCTGGGCGAGGTGCTGACCGACTCGTTGACCCTCTGCGGCCCGGTGACCTGTGACCTGCAGGTATCGCTCACCACGACGGATGCCGACCTGGTGGTCAAACTGATTGATGTCTTCCCCGATGACTTTGCCTATCCGGACAGTCTGTACGATGACGGCGATGCGCAAGCAGCCCGTTACCGCCGTTGGACGGGCTACCCCATGGAGGGTTATCAGATGCTGGTGCGCTTCGAGATTATGCGTGGTCGTTACCGTGACGGCGGTGATGCACCCAAGCCTTTCGTCCCGGGCGAGGTCACTCCGGTGCGCTTCATGCTCAACGATGTGCATCATACCTTCCTGCCCGGTCATCGTCTGATGGTGCAGGTGCAGAGTACGATGTTCCCGCTCTTCGACCGCAATCCCCAGCAATATGTCGATATCTATCATTGCTCCGATGCAGACTTCGTTCCGACCACGGTGACACTGCATTCTGGCTCGCGGCTCCTGCTCCCGCTGCTGAAGTAACACCCTGATTGGTCTTCAACAACGCTGTCAGTCGCTCCACTTGAGCAGGAACATCAAGGCGAAGTCTTGGTCGTTAGCCATCGGGTCGGCGAAGTGACCGGGGATGCCGCCGAGACGGTCGCTGTAGTTCCAGGCGCAGTAGCCGCGGCCATCGGGAGTGAAGAGCGAGAGGTTCTGCTGGCAGATGCGTCGTGCACGTTCCATGTAGAGATTGTTGCCCGAGCAGAGGGCATAGGTGGCATAGACGTCGGCGGTGACGCAGCTCCAATAGTGGGGGAAAGTGTCGCCGTAGAGACGGCGCTTGCCGAACCAGTAGGCGTCCCAGTGACGGATGGAGATGTCGCTGAGATGGTGCGAAGGCTGACGTCCGGCGAAGGCTTCGAGCACTGGCAGCATCTCGCGGATGGCATCCAGGTAGCGTGGCTCGCGGGTGACAAGGTAGATGTCGCAGAGGAAGGCAACGGAGGGTGCTACGATGGACTGCTCGTAGTTGACCTCCGAGATGGGGAAGTGAAGACGCGCCTCTGCATAGTAGTCGCCCTGGCGGATGAACTCCTGCAGCAGACTGTCGCGCTGCGCGAGGTACCCAGCCTCCTCCAGCAGGTGGAGGCTCTGACGCACCGGTACGTCGATGGCGTAGAACGTATAGCCTGCCTCCTGATACATGCGCATCAGGGTGCGGTAGGCATCATAGATATATTGACGCTCGTGGGTCAGCTTGTACATGCTGCAGTAGAGGTGTGCCGTCCAGGGATAGTTGTAAAGGCGGTGCTTGCTCCAACGGGCTACGTCTCCCCATGTCTTGTAGTCAGGGTCCTGCAGACCAGTGCGGACAAAGCGGGCATAGCGGCGCAGAGCTGTAGTGATGTCGGCACGGAGACCTTCGTCAGGCGTCCGTGCAGCATATTCGGCGAGGAAGATGCCCATGCCCAGACGTTCACGGCCCTCCGTCATGTCGCTGCGCCGACGGGGTTTGGTCCAGTCGAGGTAGAGGCTGTCGGTCTCGTTGTCGTAAGGCAGGAAGGCTCCATCCTGCGGCTCACCGGGGGCATTGTATTGCTGATGGTCGATGATGAAACGGGCGCGGGCGGAGAGCAGATTGTCGAGCGGCGGGATGCCGAGCAACTCGACGCGCGTCGCTCCGCCAGGGTACTGGCAGGCGACGGTGAGCTCACCCGGCTGGGGAATGACGTAGGCAATCTCTTGAATCTGCGTGCCGTCGGCAAGGCGTCGGGCATTAGCCAATGGCTTTGACCCATTCGACATGAACGAGATGTGTACTGTGTCGCCCACCTCAGCCACATAGCGGTCAGCGCTGGCGACTACGGAACCGCGACGTAGCAGTTGGCCATAGAAGTCGTCGGCGCCGGTGATGGCGAAGAGCGTCCACACGACACGTCGCTCTTCGCCCGGCTGCAGCTTCATGTCATCGGGGCAGAGGCAGAGTACGCCACGGGTATTGGACGAGCCGCGCAGCGGGCTCTTCTCCTGCTGGGCATAGCGGCTTATGGATCCTTCGCGAAGCTGCAGCGCCAGCCCTATGGGCTGAGCCCCCATGTGGAGAGCATAGACATAAGCATCGCTACCACCCGCCCAGATATGGGTATGGCATCGCTCGGCGAGGCAGGTGGGAGCATCTGGGTAGTTGTCGGCGAAGGGGGTGTTGATTTCGATGTCGGTGAGGCTGACTGCCGACGTGCCGTCATTGCGGAAGG
>R14__coassemble_1060_pt1 | contig 14967 bp, 9 predicted proteins | sample R14__metabat2_high_PE_017 | metagenome-assembled genome bin R14 | reverse complement strand
GGTCTGCATCGATGACGACCGCAATATCGTCAACTTCGTCACGAAGGCGGCATTCAACTACCAGAACGTATCGCAGTACTACAAGACGGTCAACATCTACAAGTTCTCGCGTGAGTTTGCTGCACAGAAGTATGTTCCCTTCCTGGAGGCCTACACGCGTGCGGTGGGCAACAATGAGTATTATGAGAACGTACTCCGCATCATCTCCTTCCTCAACAGCCACGACCTCAAGGCGCTGCCCCTCACCACCGAGAAGTGGTACGAGATCGACGACAAGCAGGACCTCGACATTGCTGAGGCACTCTTTGCCGAAGAGAAAGACATCCTGCGCAAGTACTATGGCCGCTATGGCGGCTTCTGGCGTTTCCCGAAGATGCTCGACTTCTGCTATCTGGTCAATCCCTATTTCGGTGAGTCGCGTATCATCGACGAGATGAAGGCCAACTTCCAGACCCTGGTCAGCGAGTACCCTTCAGGTATGAAGGTCAATACGCTGCTGGCATCGAAGTGCTGGGGCGTGCGCGAAGAGTATATCATTCCGGGCAATGGCGCTGCCGAGCTCATCAAGGTGCTGATGGAGCAGCTGCCTGGCACGTTGGGCATCGTGCGTCCGACGTTCGAGGAATATCCCAATCGTCGCGACCGTGACAACCTGGTCACCTTCGTGCCTCAGAATGCCGACTTCCGCTATTCGGCACAGGACCTGATGACCTACTTCGGTGAGCATCATGCCGACAACCTGCTCATCATCAATCCTGACAATCCGTCGGGCAACTTCATTCCCTTCGCCGAACTGCTCCAACTCGCTCAGTGGGCAGAGGGACAGGGTGTCCGGCTCATCGTCGACGAGAGCTTTGTCGACTTCAGTGTCGATTACGAGCACAACACCTTGCTCCACAACGAGCTGCTCGAGCAGTATCCGCACCTCGTCGTGATGAAGAGCATCTCCAAGAGCTATGGTGTGCCGGGCATCCGACTGGGCATCCTCTGCTCGGCTGATACCGCACTCATCGCTCAGATGAAGCGCGAGGTAAGCATCTGGAACATCAACTCCTTCGCCGAGTTCTTCATGCAGATATTCAGCAAGTATGAGCGCGACTATCGGGTAGCATGCGACCGCTTCATTGCCGAACGTGACATCTTCGAGCAGGAGTTGCGCACCATCCCCTTCCTTCGCGTCATGCCTTCGCAGGCCAATTACTTCCTGTGCGAAGTCCTGGCTCCGTATACCGCCAATCAGCTTGTGCTGACGATGCTGCGTCAGCACAATATCCTGATGCGTGACTGTTCCACCAAGCAGGGCTTCGACGGAAAGCATCAGTACATGCGCATCGCCGTGCGTAGCCATGAGGACAACGCTCGTCTGATAGCAGGTCTGCGGTTCATCGGTGTATGATGTTAAGCAACGTATCACTATGAAGATAATTTCCCAACAGCAGATTCGCAGCCTTCGGATTTCACCCCGTCAGTGCATGGCATGGATTGCCGACAGTTTCGCCATGAAGGCCGATGCCCAGCTGCCGGCCAAGGTCAGCGTGCATCCAGCAGACTTCGACTTCTTCACCTCTATGCCTTGCCTGTTGCCACCGAACAAAGAGTCCGGCCGCCGCTATTTCGGCATCAAGGTGGTGCATCGCATCGAGGGCGCCGTGCCGAGCCTGGGCAGCGACATGATGCTCTATGATGCCGTCACGGGCGAACTGCTGGCATTGGTCGACTGCGACTGGATTACTACGATGCGGACGGGCGCCGTGGCAGCTACGGCGGTGCGTGCCCTTCGCAAGTCCGATGCCCGGACCTATGGCTTCGTGGGGCTGGGCAATACGGCACGTGCCACGATGCTCTGCATGCTTGAGGCGGAACCGGAATGCCACTTCCAGGTCAAGCTGCTGCGCTACAAGGACCAGGCCGAATCGTTCATTGCGCGTTTCGGTGACTATGGCAATGTCGATTTCGAGATCGTGGACGACATCAACCAGCTCGCCTCATCGGTCGATGTCTTCATCAGTTGCATCACCAGTGCCGATGGCCTGCTGGTTCCAGACGTCAGCACTTTCCAGCCCGGAGTGACGGTGATACCGGTCCATATGCGAGGCCTTCAGAACTGCGACACCGTCTTCGATCGTGTGTTCGGCGATGATACGGACCATGTGCGTGGTTTCCGTTATTTCCCCCAGTATCACGATTACAACGAACTCGGCGAGGTCCTCGCCGGACGTGACCCCGGCCGTCGCTCCGACAGCCAGCGCATCATCGACTACAACTATGGCCTTGGCCTTCACGATGTAGTCTTTGCCTCCCGTATCTACGAGATGCTTTCGGATGTCCCAGGTCAGGAGGTGACTGTCCAGAAGGAGACTGACAAGTTCTGGATCTGAACCTCCTTTGTTCAAAATTATTGAATATGCAAGAATCCTCTTTATCCCTCGATACCCCCACCAGTCCCAACCTGCGTCGTGTGCAGTTGCGTACCATCGAACTCCTTGCCGAGGTCGATCGCATCTGTCGCAAGCATGGGTTGAAGTACTGGATTGACTACGGTACGCTCCTGGGCTATCAGCGTCATCAAGGCCACTTCATCCCCTGGGATGATGACCTCGACCTCGACATGCCCAGTGAGGACTATCACCGTTTCATCGAGGTGGCTGCAATTGAACTGAAGTCCGACTATTTCCTGCAGACGCGTCAGTCTGATCCTACCTCAGAGGTGGGACGTGGCAATCTGCGTGTGCGCGACAATCACTCGCTCTTCATCTTCAATTTCCAGAACTTCCGCCGTCCCTGCCACAAGGGTATCTTCATTGATATCTTCGAGTTCGTCCCCCAGCCTCGCATGGCTTATCGGCCGTGGCGCTGGCTGATGCGACGCGTGTCGTTCGCTTACAATTTCTTCAAGTACAATCCGGAACTCAATTTCCACAACATCGTCTGCTACTTCTGGTATCCTATCCAGTATGTAGTGTGCAAGGGGCTCTGGCTCTGTCTGCCTAAGAGCTCGAAGTGTTTGAGCCCTACACCCGAGACCTATGGCAATGGCCGACCTTACGACACGGATTATCTCTACCCGCTGCAGGAGGTCGAGTTCGAGGGGCTCAAGGTGTATGCCCCCCGCGACATCCACAAGCGTCTCACTGACATCTACGGCGACTACATGAAGATGCCCAATGCGAAGCAGCGCCGTCAGCATGTGCAGTACGCCGCCACAAGACTGGAGGATGTAGAATGTTTCTGAACAAGACGAAGGATATGCAGAGAGTTCTCATCATCGGTCCCCGGTTCCATTACTTCAACGAGAGCGTTGAACGTGCCTTCAGTGCGCTCGGCTACGAGACGCAGGTACTGGCTTATGACAATCCCGTGCATCCATACACGTGTGCCAATAAGATAAGGTATAAGTTCGCTTCCCCTGAAGGCAAACTTCGACTCAAGCGTCAGTCGCAAGCCCTCTTTCACCTTGAGGCGGAAGCTGCGTTCGAAGCCTACGAACCTGATTTGGTCTTCGTCATGAATGGCGACATGCTGCTGCCCGATACGTTGCAGCATTGGCGTGGACAGATGGAGGACGATCCCTGTCCTCCCGAGCATCCGGCCAAGGTGGCGCTATGGCTCTTCGATTCGATGTCGCACATCCCGCTTTGTGACGAGGTGGTTCCGGTCGTGGACGAGGTCTTCTGCTACGAGCAGACCGACATCCCGCTTATCCGGGAGCGCTTCTCGGTCGAGGCTCACTTTCTGCCCCAGGCGGTCGATCCTGACCTCTATCATCCTCTCGAGGTGCATCAGTCGCCGCTCGACATCGTCTTTGCCGGCGACCTGGTTCACAGCCAGCGGCGACGCGAACTGATTCAGACCGTCGTCGCCCATTATCCCGACCTGCGCATCAAGGTGTGGGGCGAATACAAGCCCTGGTACAAGGGATTCTGGCGCTGGCTGACGCGCGAGCGCCGTGACGTCTATCGCAATTGCAATGCCTCTGGAGAGCAACTCAACGTTGACTATAATCGAGCTCGTGTCGTGCTCAACGTCCATCACGAACAGCAGCAGGATGGTGCTAATCCGAAGGTCTATGAGATTTCGGCCTCGGGCGCCTATCAGGTCTGCGATGCCAATCCCTACATTGAGCAGCTGTTCGCTCATGGCGAAGTGGGCTTGTATCACAACATGGACGAGCTCTTCGCCCTCATTGACGACGCTTTGAGCCACGACAAGAGAGCCGAGGCGGAGTCGGCTCGCCAGATTATCCTGAGTGACCATACTTTCATCCATCGTATTCAGCAATGTCTCAACGTCCTAACATAAAGTTCTACTGCCGTAGTTTCAACAAGGAACTCTACCTTCTCTCGCGTACCCTCTATGAGCAGGCAGGCTATCCTTGTGTCCGCCTGACCGACCAGACGGCCGACGGCTATTTCTATACGATGCTCGAGGATGAGCAGTGCGACATCGTCATCAACGTCGATGAAGACTGTTTCATCACCGACCTCGATGCCGTCTTGGCATTGGCACAGCTTGTATGGGACGAGGGATGGGTCAATGCCGGCTGTTCGGATGCCGGTCGGGGCGTTCCTCGCAAGGGCGATCCAGAGGTGACCAATCCGTTCTTCAACGTCTTCAACCTTGCGGAGATCCGTAAGGAGTGGGAGCCCAGTAGGCTCATCCCGGAACTCAAAAAAGACAGCTATCGCGGCATCGAACCCTACTACAACTTCTTCCACTGGATGGTTCGTACTTTCCCCGACCGGACCCTCTATCTCGACAACGAGCGGCATACGGATGGGGTCACTACTCGTCTGGCGTTCTGTCTGCATACCTGGTTCGCGCGTCAGTTCAATCCCGGTCTGCTGACCCGCCTCTTCGAGGGGAATGACAAGAAGGACGTTGACCATCGGCTTCGTATCAATGCCATCATTGACGAGGCATATCTGGCACGTGGCATCCAGCGACCTCGGTTCTCTGCCTCGCAGCGACTCGGTTTCCGTTACGATGCCTTCCTCCGTTGGTCCAACAAGATTCCCCAGCGCATTGCCGGTTGGCCCAACAAGCTTCGCAAGCACCTTCGCAACTGACCCCTCATTCTTAACTTTTAATTTTTAACTTATAACTTTCCCGTGCTCTGCTCCATCATCTCTCCCCTCTACAACAGCGCTCCTTATCTCGAAGCCTGCCTCGACAGTCTGTTCAGTCAGACCGTCCAGGACTTCGAGCTGCTGCTGGTCGATGATCACAGTCCCGACGACAGCGTGGACGTTGCACGGCAGTACGTCTCCCGTCATGGGGTGGGAGAGAGGGTCCGCTTCCTGCAGACCCCACAGAACGCAGGCCCCGGTGTGGCGCGCAACCTGGGCATCGAGGCGGCACAGGGCGACTACATCGCATTCATTGACAGCGATGACCTCTGGGAATCCACCTTCCTCGAGCGGTTGCTCGCAGCCGTCTGCCCGACCGGCAGCCAGCAGGGATACGACCTGGCATATTGTCAGCTGAAGTACAACGATGGTTGTGAGCATCGCAATCCCGTCGTCCCTTCTGGAGACTTCACGGTATCGCTGAAGCGTCAGTTTCTGCGCAGGTTCGTCACCTTCTCGGTCTGTTTCCTGTTCCGCCGGCAGTTCCTCATGGACAACCGTCTGCTCTTTCCGGCGCTGCGCAATAGCGAGGACACCCACTTCCTCACCTCCTGCCTTCTGCTGGCACGCACCATTGCTTGCGTCGATGAGCCGCTCTACATCTATTGCGTCCATTCCGAATCACTATCTACCGGACGCAACTGCAGTAAGTATCGCCAGCGGCTCGCCGCCTTGGGTGGTCTGATGGATGACTTCCGGGCCATGAAGCGTGACTCTCGCTATGCCGATCTGCATCTCAGCAGTTACAATCTGGTGATGCTCCTCCTCTGGTTCAAGAAAGGATTGGCTCAGAGCATCAAGGACTATGTCAAGAACAACTTATTATAAATCTGGGACTCTATCAAAAACATCCTATCATAAATGACTCAAATCAAGAAACTCTGGCCATATCTTCTGGCCATCCTCGTCTTCGCAGTTGTGGCATGCGTCTACATGTCGCCCGTGCTCGATGGCAAGATCATTGCCACCAGCGATGGCGTCCAGGGACGTGCTGCCGTCCACGAGTGCGTCGAGTATTATCAGCAGACGGGCAATCGTTCCTGGTGGACGGGTTCCATGTTCTCGGGTATGCCCAATTACCAAATTGGTGGTGGTAAGTACGTCTCCGACCTTTGGCTCAAGCCAGTCAAGGAGGTCCTGCTGTGGGGACACAGCAATGTCATCGCCATCGTCCTCATCTATTGCCTGGGCTTCTTTGCTCTGCTGCGTTCGATGAAGGTCGACAAGTGGCTCTCGATAGTCGGCGCTTTGGCTATCACCTTCTCCAGTTACTTCTTCATCATCATCGGTGCCAATCACCATTCCAAGACTTCGACCCTCGCCCTGATGTCAGCGGTTGTGGCGGGCTTCTACCTCATCTTCCATGGGCATCGCAAGACGGGCATCTGTTTCACCATGCTCTGTACGGCTGCGGGCTTCTTCCCGCATCCACAGATGTCCTATTACGTCTGCTTCATCCTTGGAGCCTTCTGGGTGGCTGAACTCTGTGGCGCCATTGCCTCGAAGGCATGGAAGGCATTCGGCATCAGCACGCTGCTTTTTGCGGCCGCTTTTGGCATCGGTCTTGGAACGGGCTCAGCCAACACCTTCACCAACCTTGAGTATGCCGAGGAGACCATGCGTGGCGGACATTCTGACCTTGAGAAGGCGAAGGATGGCGAGAACAAGACCAAGGGCCTTGACCTCGACTATGCCACAACCTGGAGCTATGGTATCCAGGAGTGCTGGACGTTCCTGATTCCGGATTATATGGGCGGTTCGAGCAACTATCATCTCGACAAGGACTCTGAGGTTTGCCAGAAGATGATTCACCAAGGTGTGCCCCGCCGTTCGGCAGAGCAGTTCTGCCAGTCCCTGCCGCTCTATTGGGGCGATCAGCCCTTCACCGCAGGACCTGTCTATATGGGCGCCATCGTCTGCCTGCTCTTCGTGCTTGGCTTGCTGATTGTCCCGGGACCCTACAAGTGGTGCCTGCTGGCTGTCACTCTGCTCAGCGTCACTCTGTCGTGGGGCAATCATGCCATGGGGTGGACCCGTTTCTTCTTCGACAACGTTCCGATGTACAACAAGTTCCGTACCGTCTCATCCATCCTCGTCATCGCTGAGATCACGATGCCGCTGCTCGGATTCCTGGCACTGAAGCGTATCACGGAGCTCAAGCAGGGTGTCGCTGCGGGCGACTCCGCTGCCGACTATGCTGCTCAGCCTGAGGTCCGGTCGCTCTCACGCAGCATCCTTGCCTCGGCTGGCATCGTCGTAGCGCTGCTGCTCATCGCCCTAATGACCACTTCGGGCTTCGTCGGTCCCAATGATGCGCAGATCTTCTCTCAGCTGCCCGATTGGCTCGCCGATGCCATCACTGACCAGCGTGTGGCTATGTTCCGTGGCGATGTGTGGCGTTCCATGGGTCTGGTGCTCGTAGCTGCAGCGTTGCTGTGGTTCTATGTCAAGAGCCATAAATTCCGCAGCACGGCACTGCTGGCGCTTGGCCTCGGCGCTCTTGTCCTCGTCGACATGTGGCCCGTCGACAAGCGCTACATGAACGACTCGATGTTCTCTCGGGGCAACTCCTTCGACGAGGCATTCAAGATGCAGCCTTGGGAGAAGGAGATACTGGACAACGACAAGGATCCTAACTTCCGCGTCTTCAACGTTGCCCAGAACCCCTTCAATGACGCCCGTACCTCCTATCGCCTGAAGAGCATCGGCGGCTATTCTGCCGCCAAGCTGCGCCGCTATCAGGACCTCATCGACCAGCATCTCTCCAAGATGCATTGGCCCGTCATCAACCTGCTCAATACGAAGTACCTCATCGGTCAGGCACAGGATGGCAGCCTTCATGCCCAACTCAATCCTGACGCTATGGGCAATGCCTGGTATGTCGACACGCTCGTTGTCGTTCAGACGCCCAACGAGGAATGTGACGGCCTGATGCAGTACGACCTTCACACCACAGCCGTCGTCGATCAGAAGTTCGCAGTTGTGGCTGCCACTAATGGTCAGACGGCAGGCGGTCAGATTGTCAATGCCTCGGATAGTACGGCGATGGTGACCCTCACCAACTATACGCCCGAATATGTGGAGTATGACGCTCAGTCTTCGGCGCCTGGCACCATCGTCTTCAGCGAAATCTATTACGACAAGGGGTGGAATGCCTATCTGGATGGCAAGGCGGTCGACCACTATCGTGTCGACTATCTGCTCCGCGCGCTCAACGTACCTGCCGGTCAGCATCACATCCGATTTGAGTTCCGCCCTGCCTCAGTCGAACGTGGCAACACCCTCTCCATGTGCTTTGTCATCGCCATGTATCTCATTGTCCTCCTCTGTATCGCGCTCGGGGTGAAGGATATGGTCAAGGCCAATAATTAAGCGCAACAATTATCAATTATCCATTGAATATAGTTCTCCTTTCCCCCGCGTGGCCCTATCGAGGCGGCATTGCCGCCTTCAGCGAACGACTGGCGCACCAGTTGCTCGCCGAGGGGCACAGTGTGCGCCTCTATACCTTCACGCTCCAGTACCCCTCGTTCCTCTTCCCGGGCAAGACGCAGTACACTACTGAGCCTGCACCCGCTGATCTCAGCATCGAGCGGCAACTCTCGTCGGTCAATCCGTTCACCTGGGTGAGCCTCGGGCGTCGCATACAACGTGAATGCCCGGACTTGCTCGTCCTTGCCTATTGGATGCCGTTCATGGCTCCCTCATTGGGTACGGTCGGTCGTCTGGCGCGTCGCAACGGGCACACCCGCGTCGTTGCGCTCTGCCACAACCTCATCCCCCATGAGCAGCGGCCGGGCGACATGCTGCTGACTCGCTGGTTCGTCCATTCGGTCGATGCAGTCATGTCACTCTCGCAGTCAGTCTGCGATGAGGTGCATCGGTTCGTACCGGCGATGCCAACGGTCGCTTCACCGCATCCGCTCTATGACAATTTCGGGGCTCCCGTCGATCGGGAGGAGGCATGCCGTCATCTGGGGCTGGATCCTGCTGGCAGGTATTTCCTCTTCTTCGGCCTGATCCGCGATTACAAGGGGCTTGACTGGTTGCTGGAGGCTTATGCCAAGCTCGTTGCGCCTGGCCATAAGCTCATCATCGCCGGCGAGTTCTATTCCGGTCAGTCGCATTATGAAGGCATGGCTCAGCGTCTGTCGCTCGGTGACCGTGTCGTCTGGCACACCCGGTTCATTCCCGATTCGGAGGTCCGCTATTACTTCTCGGCTGCCGATCTCATCGTCCAGCCTTACAAGTCAGCCACCCAGTCTGGTGTTACGCAGATAGCCTATCACTTCCAGCGTCCCATGCTGGTCACCCGTGTCGGCGGCCTTCCCGAGATTGTCCCCGATGGGGAGGTCGGCTACGTCGTCAATCCCACTCCCGAAGCTATCGCCGCAGGTCTGCAGCGCTTCGTCGCTGAGCAGCCAGACTTCACGGACGGCCTCGCCGTGCAGCGGCAGCGTTACAGCTGGTCCCTCTTTACTCAGCGTTTGCTCACTCTCGTGTAATATCCCCTTACATTATTCGATATCAATATGGAACAGGATTCCATCCTCACTCCCGTCACGGACGGAACAACCGCCCCGTCCGAGCCCTCTTCCACTTCTGTCAACGTGGGCACAGCCACACCTCGCCTCCTCTCTGAACTCGAAGATGACCACCAACGCGAAGGCATCCGGTATAATCTCTCCAAGGAGCGACTCTATGCCACCAAGCATTGGTATGCCGTCTATTGCACTCCCAATCATGAGTTCCAGATTGGTGATTACCTCATGGGACGCGAGGACCAGATGAAGAAGGTGCGTCGTGGCTCTTCCAAGAAGGAGAATTTCTTCGTCCAGGTCGACCCCGAGAAGGTTCGAATGGAGTGCTTCGTCCCCTCGGTCTTCCTGCATCTCAAGTATTCCGACCGCATGGTCTGGAAGGAGAAGGTCGCCACCCCCGGCATCATCTTCGTCCGCTGCAAGCTCAATGAGCGTGATCCCCTCTTCTATGGTCCCGTCGCAGAGTATATCACCGGCTTCATCAACGACCGCGTGCGTCATTGGCCGATGCCCATTCCCGATGAGCAGATGGAGGTGTTCCGTGCTGCCATCGAGGCGGAATATGCCATCAGTGTCGAGCGTCCTACGTTCGCGCCCGGTGACCGCGTGCTGGTCCTCGAAGGTGCGCTCAATGGCCGTGTGGCAGAGGTCGTCGAGAACCGCGAACGCGTAATCAAGAACGAGTATCGCAAGGATCGCCAGGGACAGTTGGTCCTTGATGCCGATGGCAACCCCATCCCCGTGCGCAAGCAGACGCTCTGCATTCGCCTCAATGCCGAACTGGTGGCACTCTTCGAGGTCGATGCCGACAAGGTCGTTCCTGCTCCTCAGGGAGCGCCCGACTATGGTGTCTACGAATGACAACTCCATCGTTCAAACTCACTGGAAAAATCTGCTTTTGGGCAGATTTTTTTGTTTGTGCAACCGATTGTAAAAAATATTTCACAATTTTTTACTACTAAAATTTGGAATATTCGGAAAAACATCGTATCTTTGCGGCCTAAAAATAAGGAAGCGTCGGAATCTTAACTCACTCCGGCGGCCAATCGTTTTTGCTCATTTTATATTATTCACCTTAAATAATAACCTGTTTTTATTCCAAATCTATGGCAGAAAACAAAAAGCGTGTTTACCTCTTCGGCAATGGCAAGGCCGAAGGTAATGCATCAATGCGTGAAGCCCTTGGTGGCAAGGGTGCAAACCTTGCTGAGATGAATCTCATCGGTGTACCAGTTCCTCCTGGATTCACTATCACTACTGATACCTGTAATGAATATTACGAGGTGGGTCAAGACAAGATCGTCGAGATGCTCAATGACGATGTCATGACTGCTGTCAAGCACATCGAGGAACTGATGAACTGCAAGTTCGGCGATGCTGCCAATCCACTCCTCGTCTCTGTACGCTCGGGTGCCCGTGCTTCTATGCCAGGCATGATGGACACCATCCTCAACCTCGGTCTCAACGACGTCGTCGCTGAGGGTATGTGCAAGAAGACCAATAATCCCCACTTTGTCTATGACTCCTATCGTCGTTTCGTACAGATGTACGGTGACGTCGTTCTCGGCATGAAGCCCGTCAACAAGGAGGACAAGGATCCCTTTGAGGTCATCATCGAGACCGTCAAGAAGGAGCAGGGCAATGAGAACATGCTTGACAAGGACCTCACCGTAGAGTCTCTGAAGGAACTCGTCAAGCGTTTCAAGGCTGCCATCAAGCAGCAGACCGGCTCGGACTTCCCCGAGAGTCCTATCGAGCAGCTCTGGGGTGCCATCTGCGCCGTATTCCGCAGCTGGATGAACGAGCGCGCTATCCTCTATCGCAAGATGGAAGGCATCCCGGACGAGTGGGGCACCGCCGTCAGCGTCATGGCCATGGTATTCGGCAACATGGGCGATACCTCAGCCACTGGTGTCTGCTTCTCACGCGACGCCGCTACCGGTGAGGACATCTTCAACGGTGAGTACCTCGTCAATGCACAGGGTGAGGATGTCGTTGCTGGTATCCGCACTCCTCAGCAGATCACTGTCGAGGGTTCACGCCGCTGGGCACAGCGTGCTGGCATCTCTGAGGAAGAGCGTGCTGCCAAGTATCCTTCGATGGAGGAGGCTATGCCTGAGATCTACAAGCAGCTCGACCAGATTCAGACCAATCTGGAGAACCACTATCATGACATGCAGGATATGGAGTTCACCGTTCAGGAAGGCAAGCTCTGGTTCCTCCAGACCCGTAACGGCAAGCGCACTGGTACCGCTATGGTCAAGATCGCCATGGATCTGATGCATCAGGGCCTCATCGACGAGAAGACCGCTATCCTCCGTTGCGAGCCCCAGAAGCTCGATGAACTGCTTCACCCCGTATTCGACAAGCTCGCCCTTTCGAAGGCAAAGGTTATCACCCAGGGTCTGCCTGCTTCTCCTGGTGCTGCCTGCGGTCAGATCGTCTTCCACGCTGACGACGCTCAGGCTTGGCATGCTGATGGTCACAAGGTCGTCATGGTACGTATCGAGACCTCTCCTGAGGATCTCGCTGGTATGTCTGCTGCCGAGGGTATCCTCACCGCACGTGGCGGTATGACCTCTCACGCTGCCGTCGTGGCTCGTGGCATGGGCAAGTGCTGCGTCTCGGGTGCTGGTGGTATCAACGTTGACTACAAGGCCAAGACTGTCGAGATTGACGGCGTCACTTATCATGAGGGTGACTTCATCTCTCTGAATGGTTCTACCGGTCAGGTATTCGCTGGTCAGATTCAGACCAAGGCTGCCGAGCTTTCTGGCGACTTCAAGGAGCTTATGGACCTCTGCGACAAGTACACCAAGATGGAGGTTCGCACCAACGCCGACACTCCTCACGATGCTGAGGTTGCACGCGCCTTCGGTGCCAAGGGCATCGGCCTGACCCGTACCGAGCACATGTTCTTCGATGACCAGAAGATCATCGCCATGCGTGAGATGATCCTCGCCGACACTCCCGAGGGTCGCGAGAAGGCACTCGCCAAGCTCCTGCCTTACCAGAAGGCTGACTTCTACGGTATTCTCAAGGCAATGGACGGCCTGCACGTCAACATCCGTCTGCTCGACCCACCGCTCCATGAGTTCGTTCCTCATGATGCAGCCGGTCAGGAGACCATGGCCAAGGAGATGGGTGTCAGCGTCGAGGAGATCCGCAAGCGTGTCAACTCGCTTGCTGAGAACAACCCAATGCTCGGCCACCGTGGTTGCCGTCTGGGCATCACCTTCCCTGAAATCACTGCTATGCAGACTCGCGCCATCCTCGGTGCTGCCTGCCAGCTGAAGAAGGAGGGCTACGATCCTCATCCCGAGATCATGGTTCCTCTCATCGGTATCCTCTACGAGCTCAAGCAGCAGAAGGCCATCATCAAGAAGGTCGCTGCCGAGGTATTCGCTGAGGAGGGCGTAGAGCTCGAGTTCGAGATCGGTACCATGATCGAGATTCCTCGTGCTGCTCTGACCGCTGACCGCATCGCCACTGAGGCTGAGTACTTCTCATTCGGTACCAACGACCTCACCCAGATGACCTTCGGTTACTCTCGTGACGATATCGCCAGCTTCCTTCCTGTCTACCTCGAGAAGAAGATCCTGAAAGTTGACCCATTCCAGGTTCTCGATCAGAACGGTGTCGGTCAGCTCATCAAGATGGCTGTCGAGAAGGGCCGCAAGGTTCGTCCTGGCATGCGCACTGGCATCTGCGGTGAGCACGGTGGCGAGCCCAGCTCCGTCAAGTTCTGCGCCAAGGTCGGCATGAACTATGCTTCTTGCTCTCCATTCCGCGTCCCGATCGCCCGTCTGGCCGCCGCGCAGGCTGCCGTAGAGGAATAAACGATTGAATGCTGAAAATTAGTAAAATACGAGGCAAGTACTTAGCAAACAAGTACTTGCCTCGCTTCTTTTTGTCTCATTCTGCTCATTATTCAAGCAGTCCATAACGCACTCAGTTTACAAATAGTTTACAATTTTTTGAAGGCTGGTTTACAATTTTTTTTTCGCTGTTTTACAACGAATGAGAATTGGGTTGCAAAACGATGGACAGCAAGAGTTAAAAAGAATGTTAAATTTACTAATTTAATCAGTATGGCAATTCTAAAAGCTACAGTAAGATTCAAGAACAAGAGTGGACTCTATCCGGTTTACATCCGTTTCACTCAGGTAAAGCAGGTCTCCTACGTCAAAACCTCATGGGTTGTAAATGACAAAGGAGTCAACAACAAGAAGGAGATTATCGATCCCTTCGTTATTCAACAGACTTCCACTTTGATTGAGAGCTACTACAAGTTACTCAATCAGGTCAACACCTCAATGTGGTCTGTTGGAGAGATTGTGAAGTACGTGACTGAGACCAATAGCGACATGTCTTTCTCCGATTATGCGAGAAAGCACGTGGATAAATTGATCGCAAATGGTCAAGAGCGTACCTCACGCAATTATAAGTGGGCAATCAATCACATGGAGAAGTTTGCAGGCGTTGACAACATCATGTTCTCTCGCCTTACATCTGCTTTTCTTAACCGATGGATTGAGAGTCTGTCGGATACCAACCGCTGCAAGGAGCAGTACCCTGTCTGCATGAGAGAGGTATATAAGGCAGCCATGAAGGAGTTCAACGACGAGGAACGTGGTATCATCAAGTTAAGAAATCCTTGGGGCAATGTCACCATTCCAAGAAGTGATGAGCCCGAGAAGCGTGCAATTCCAGCAAGTTTGCTGCGCAAGTTCTTTAATGTGGTTCCCGACAGAAGCCGGTTCACTAACCCACTGATGGAGGTCGGACAGGATGTCGCCCTCATGTCATTCTGCCTCTGTGGTATGAATGCCGATGACATCTTTTACGTCAAGAAGAGTGAGTATTACAATGGCATACTACACTACGAGCGTCACAAAGTCAAGAACTGCCGCGCTGACAAGGGGTATTTCGAGGTGCGTGTTCCAGAACTCCTGAAGCCTACATTTGAGAAGTATCTTTCCAAGGATGCCAAATCAGAATGGTTGTTCAACTTCCATGATCGTCTTTCTACTCCGGACTCTTTCACCGCCAATGTCAATGTGGGAATAAGACAGATATGGGAAAAGGTTGGACCAGATTTCAGAGCTTCGATGTATGCTTTCCGACACAGTTGGGCAACCATCGCCCAGAATGAATGTGGCGCAACTCTCAATGAGGTTGACTTCGGTCTGAACCACTCCACCAACAAGATGGCTAAGGTGTATGTGAAAATGGACTATTCACCGGCATGGATTCTCAATGAGAAGGTCATCGAGTTCATTTTCTTCACAAATAAGGAA
>R14__coassemble_1033_pt1 | contig 15461 bp, 11 predicted proteins | sample R14__metabat2_high_PE_017 | metagenome-assembled genome bin R14 | reverse complement strand
CGAAGCACTCCCATTTCGTGCAGCAAACCGGAGTGCCGCGCCCGAAGCACTCCCATTTCGTGCAGCAAACCGGAGTGCCGCGCCCGAAGCACTCCCATTTCGTGCAGCAAACCGGAGTGCCGCGCCCGAAGCACTCCCAATTTGTAAAGAATTTGGCTTCTTTCTGTCAACAAACGATTTTTTAGTGGCTATGATTTTACAGGCTGTTAGAAACTTTTTGACTGATGGTGGTGGATTTGGGGGATTATGGTGAGTTTGTTTCCTAACTTTCTGGTAATTTCGGCTAATTTCTTTCAGTAATACAATAAGCAGGAAGGAACCAATTTATTTTTGCCAGTTACTAAACACGAATGGCATATTGATGTGTTAATCGGTCTTGAGGCCACTACATCAGGCGTATAGATGATGTCTTCATTGCCCATATAGTTCATTTTTTTCGAAAGATAGGCTGTGAAGTTTAGTTCATAGAATGCATCTTGCATCTCGCTAAGGCATGCCATTAGCGTTGAGCAGCGGCAGAGCGACTCATCCTGTGCGCCTGCACTGAACCGATGTCGTGGTTGTTGGCAAAGTTCAACACGGCCAACTTGTCTATCATTGCCATTGCTATACCTTGCGGAATGAAATCGGCTTAAGCATTACAATAATGGAAAGTAAAATGGCAAAAAGGAATGAAATAGGTCTGTGTATGTTAAAAAATAGAGGTTTATAACTTCCAAATCGTGTGGAATTCAAAAAAATTCATTATATTTGCGCCCGTAACGTATGAACTAGAAATGAATATATCTGTATTGAATCCCGATAAAGACCCGATGGGAGCAGCCATTCTGGCCTATCAGCAGATGGGAAAGGCGGACCCGATCCGCGTCCTCAGTTCCATGTTCGATGAGGATGTGATAGACGTTCCATATCTCTTCAGGGACAGCCGTGCCATGCCGGTACTGGAGCAGAGGGCATTGGCTATGGCGAGAGGACGAATTCTGGATGCCGGTGCCGGTGCTGGATGTCATGCTCTGGCCTTGCAGGAGATGAAGAAGGAGGTCACTGCCATCGACATCTCTCCGCTCTGTGTGCAGGCCATGCAGGCGCGTGGTGTGCATGATGCGCGTTGCATCAACCTCTTTGACCCGAGAGCAGGCGGTCCCTATGATACCATCCTCCTGCTGATGAACGGCAGTGGCGTCATCGGCACATTGAAGAACGTGCCCCAGTTCTTTGCGCAGATGCGCAGTCTGCTCAGTGAGGACGGACAGATACTGATGGACAGTAGCGACCTCAAATACCTCTACGAAAACGAGGACGGCACGTACGACATCGACCCCACAGGCCCTTACTACGGCGAAATAGACTACCAGATGGTCTATGGGAAAGTCAAGGGAGATCGCTTCGACTGGCTATACATCGACTTTGAAACGCTCAGGATGCTGGCGGGTCTCAATGGATTCAATTGTGAAAAGGTGGCAGATGGTCAGCATTACGACTATCTGGCAAGACTGACATTCAAATAATTTTCTGAGACATGAAACAGCCTATATCATTGGTTCTCTCCAGCGGAGGAGCCAGAGGTCTGGCCCATATCGGTGCCATTGAGGAACTGGAAAGCAACGGGTACGAAATACACGCTGTGGCCGGTTGTTCCATGGGAGCGCTCATCGGTGGTCTCTATGCCACGGGCCATCTCGGTGAGGTGACAGAATGGTTCAGGTCATTGAGCCTGCAGGAGATGATGAAGCTTGTCGACATCTCACTGCGCAGCGATGCACTCGTCAAGGGAGAGAAGATTATCAGGCGCCTGAAGGAGATTGTTCCTGACAGGAACATCGAAGATCTTCCCATTCCCTTCCGCTGCGTGGCCACCGATTTCCATCATGGCAGGCAGGTGGTCTTCGACCATGGCAGTCTCTATGATGCCATCCGTGCCTCCATTTCCATACCGATGATATTCTATCCAGTCAAATACCGGGACACCGAACTGGTGGATGGTGGTCTGCTCAATCCCCTGCCCATCGACCTTGCGGAGCGTCATTATGGCGACAAGCTGGTCGTGGTCAATGTAAGCGCCATCAACGAAAGCGGCGAAGACGGAGAACTGCTTGCCCCCCGACGGAATCAGGGCAAGATAGAAAAGATGATTGCCGAAAAATGGTCATCTTCATCCAATATGCTTTCGATGATGCTGCAGATCAGCAACCTCATGATTCAGCAGAATACGGCGCTGACCTTGCGCTGCTATGCACCGGATATCCTGGTCAACCTCCCGATGAACCGTCTCAGTGACTTCGACTATGACCGGGCCGATGAACTTATCGAGCTCGGACGGAATGCCATGCACAACGCATTATGATACAACAATCAAAATCACAAACCAACTACCAGTCAGCCCGCAAGTCGATGTATCTCATCCTGGCACGCATGCACGATGTAGGCATGAATCCCGACATCGAGCAGGTGCAGACTGCTGAACCCATGAGTGTCAACACATTCATGCTCGGTCAGGCCTTCATCTCCAACGAGCCCGACCTCATGGCGAAGAATCCATTGGAGAACGTCCCTGCCATCGAAGACTGCTACCGTCGTGTCCTGGCCCGTGTGCCATTGGCGGAAGAGATGACCGACTTCATGACCCGGCAGTCCCAGCTTGCTTTCCTCCTATTTCTGTGTGGCGGCACCAAGGTATGGTTCGAACGCAACACCCTCTAAGATCCGACATGACGAATACATCGACTGTCTCCAGGTGCTGCGGATGGAGCGATGAGAGGACGATGCAGAACTTCTTCAGACGGCATCGGGTCATTGCCAGGCGATAATAAACGGGGGCTATAACGTTTGGTGTGGATGACCTGCCGTGCGAAAATAGATGGCTGAACTTGACCATTGCCTCGGTCCTATCATAAAAGCGACATCTTAGATGGCGCAATTTCGGGACTTGGGGCAGCAATCCCTCCTCCAGCCGGAACCAGAAGCCACTACGGGTGAGTATCCACCACTTATGGTTGACAACGAGCATCCCGCGCCGGCAGGGAGCAGCGTCTGCGCCTGGATGCTGCTTTCGCTCAGCGATGAGAGCAGCATCTGCGCCTGGATGCTGCTTTCGTTCAGACATGAGAGCAGCGTCTGCGCACGGATGCTGCTTTTATTGGGGGGCAATCCTTAGCGCAATAAATCTGTTTCTGTCTGTTCGATCTGTTTAATCTGTGTTCGAAAAACAATTATTAACGAGCATTCATGCATCTATATGGACGAAAGGCCAGCCTCAAAAGGGGCTGACCTTTCTCTTTTTGCCGCCGCACCCGTAGATGGTTCATCTCGATTAGGGAACGCCCTCTCCCTCATCGCAGGTGCAATAAAGCACACATTCCGGCACAAATCGCGCGTAATTGTTAAAATTTGCCCCTCCTGATTGGGTTTTGGAAACAAATATTTGGATAGTTCGAAGAAAAAGAGTATCTTTGCACCCGACAGAATGAACGTCGTCCTAATCTCAAGAACAACACTTATCCCTAAAACCAGGACAATGAATAGCTTGAATCAAATGGCAGTTGCGATGCTAGGCGTGGCAATGCTGATGACCAGTTGCGGAAAGAAGCAGAGTACAGAACCAGAAAAGTTGTGGCGCGACAACTTCCCCGAGGAGGTGTGGCAGCAGAAGCCACGCGTCATCGCGATGACCGACGCCGAGACCGACGACCGGTGCTCGATGGTGCACTTCCTGCTCTACACCAACGACATGCAGGTCGATGCCATCATCCAGACCAATTCGGCCTACCAGATCCACGGCTGGAGCAGCGAGCCCTGGCTGGAAGAGCAGATCAGCGCCTACGAGCAGTGCTGGCCCAACCTGGTGAAGCATGACCCGGACTATCCGACGGCCGACTACCTGCGCAGCAAGGTCTATGTGGGCGACGAGGACTCCTCGCACGTGGTGCTGCCCGCCGCACAGACCAAGATCCTGATACCCGGAGCCAAGCCTCTGATAGATCCTACCGACTGGCCGGACACGCCAGGCAGCGACCGCATCGTGGAGGTGCTGCTCGAGGAGGATCCACGCCCCGTCTTCATCCAGTGCTGGGGCGGCTCCAACACGGCAGCCAAGGCGTTCCAGAAGCTGCGCGACCAGTACCCCGACGACTACGAGCGCGCCGTGAGCAAGGCGGTGCTCTACTGCATCTGGTACCAGGATGCAGGCGGCACCTACATCGAGCAGGAACACCCCCTCGCCACCATCCTGCTGAGCCATCACTTCATGAACAGCTGGGACTATGGCACGATGACCAACACGACCGAGTTCGTCGAGAAGTACATGCACAATGGCAAGAATCCCCTGGGCGCCCTCTACACGCAGCAATACATCAGCGAGGGCGACACGCCCGCCTTCCTCTACTCCCTCCAGAACGGACTGCGCAGCTATGAGGACCCCACCTGGGGCGGCTGGGGCGGCTGCTTCTACAAGGTGGATGGCTACGAGCGGGTCTATCGTGACACAGGCTTCGGCCAACTGCGCGAATGGATTGAGAATGCGCTGCATGACCTGCAGGCTCGCCTGGAGTGGTGCATCTCGCCCAACTACAGCGACTGCAACCATGCCCCGACGCTCACCCTGCCCCACGGCGCCGACTACACCTGCCACAGTGGTGACACCGTACGGCTGGAAGTCGAGATGGTCGATCCCGACGGCTTCAATGCCGAACTAGAGTGGAAGTGGCGCGGCGAACTGATGTTGCAGAAGGGCGTGACCTTCGAGCAGTTCAAGGCCAACCCGAAGAGGTACCACAAGCCCTGCCGCACCGCCTGGTATCAGTATCCCTCGGGGACGTACAAGGGCTGGGTCGACCTGATCTACACCAACTACAACGAGGGCTGGGTCAAGTTCGTCGCTCCTGAGGTGGACCAGCCTCAGACGGTACACGTGGTCTGCGAGGCGTACGACATGGTGGCGCCGCGACTGACCAGCTATGCCCGCTTTGTGGTCACGGTATTGCCCAAGTGACATCTGATGACGAGGGCGCTATAAGGCCGTAATGGAAGTTGTTCAATCTTACCCTTATCCGAAATTATGAACTCTGGCAGCATGGAGTACAGACGACCGGGGCCCTTCGAACGCCCGCCGTGGGTGGCGCTGTTCGCCCTAACGGCGGCGGTGGTATGGGGATGGGCCTATCCGCTCATCAAGCTGGGCTTTGCCGAATTCGGCATCGGGGCGGACATGACGGGCAGCAAGATGCTCTTCGCCGGCATCCGCTTCGCCCTGTCAGGGCTCATCGTCCTCACGGCGGCACGCTTCGCCGGGATGCCCTTCGCGCTGCGGAGGGGTGGCGACTGGGGATTCGTGCTGCTCTTCGCGCAACTCAATACGACGCTGCACTACACGTGCTTCTACATCGGCCTGTCGCATGCACCGGGAGCCCGCTCCGCCATCCTGAACTCGCTCAGCGTCTTCACCGTGGTGATACTGGCGTGCCTCTTCTTCAAGAGCGACCGCATGACGGGCCGCAAGGCGGTGGGCTGCGTGCTGGGCTTCACGGGCATCCTGGCGCTCAACCTGGGGAGCAGTGACAGCGGACAGTTCACCTGGCTGGGCGACGGCATGATCGTGCTCAATGCCCTGTGCGGTGCCGCGGCTTCGCTGCTCACCCGCGGGCTGAACCAGCGTGTCAATGTCGTGGTGGGCACCGGCTACAGCCTCGCCCTCGGCGGGGCGCTGCTCATAGGCATGGGACTGCTCGCGGGGGGCTGCCTGCCCTGCATCACCCTGCGGGGCATGGTCTACCTGGTGCTGCTGATAGGCATCAGCACGATTGGCTTCTCGCTCTACAACAAGCTGCTCACCTGCAATCCTGTGGGCAAGGTGGCAATCTACAATTCGCTCATCCCGGTGGTGGGAGCCATCACCAGCTGCCTCTGCCTGGACGAGCCCTTCTACTGGAAGTATGTCCTGGCGGGCGGATTGGCTGCCACGGGAATCTACGTGATCAACAAGGGGAAGAGGTAAAGGATTGGCTGCCGCGGGAATCTACGTAATCAACGAGGGGAAGAGGTGAATAGCCTCTTCCCCTGCTTTGTATCCATGTGTCAATCGTACGGCGTGCCGGAGGGATGCTCGCGGTCGCGGACGCAGACCTCCCACACCTTGCAGCAGCGTGCCTTGCCGGCAGGTCCCTCCACCTCGAGCGTCACGACGTAGTGGACACCGTCGTTGGCGTAGGTGTGGATGGGATTGGGCTCGGTGGAGGTGGTGCCGTCACCGAAGTCCCAGTGCCAGGAGGTGATGTCGCCGTAGGAGCGGTCGTGGAAGCAGACGGTGCGCGTCTCGCCCACGCGGTCGAAGGTCCATTCGCACTCGACGGGACGACGGAACTGCGGCTCGAGCGGCTCGAGGGTGAAGAGGCGCTCCATGTGGGCATTGCCGAACATGCGGTGGTGGCGCGACAGGTTCCAGAAGCCGTTGTTGCCCTCACCGCCATCGTAGTCGATGACGGCCCAGCAGAGGCCTATCTTCTTGCCGACGTAGAGCTGGCTCTCGACCGAGCGGTCGGGGCCATCGGGGCTGGCATAGTCGAAGGGGGTGACGTAGAACTCCAGGCGAAGCCGTCCGGACTCGCCGTGGGCGAAGTGGTAGTCGTAGGCGTAGTTGGCATAGGGCAGGTACTTGAGCCACTGCTGCGGACCCCACACCATGGTCCACGACTTGCCCTCGGTGGGCGGCGTCATGATGTGGTAGTTCTGGGCGTGGATGTTGTGGAACTCGAAGAACGACTCGAGGCGAGTCTTGACGTCATGGTTGATGCGGAACTCGTCGGTGTGGGGTCCGCCCGAGAGGTCGGCGTCGATGACAATCTCGTAGGTGTCATTGCGCAGGCCGAGCTGGTCGAAGTCCCAGTAGTCGTCGTAGGCTTCGTAGCAGAAGTAGAGGCGATTGAGGCCCTCGACCCAGCCTACCTTGACGCGGATGTCGAGGGTGGAGGTGTCGACGGAGGGATGTTTGCCAGTGTCGTCCCACATCTGGTCGATGCCGACGGCGTAGTCGTCAGGGACAATGTCCCAGTCGCTGAAGTCGCCGTCGATGCGGGGGATGGCGGTGCGGGGGAACTGGAAGACGCGGAAGGCAGGGCCTTCGACCTGGATGTCGGCTGTGGCGACAGGCTGCTGCTGCGCCAGGAGGGGTGATGCCAGGAGGAGGAACGCCGGAAGAAAGAATGGTTTCATATTGAGGTTGGGAGGTTTTGAGGTCCATCAGTATCTGAAGAGTTCGACGCGGATGAAGCCGGGATCGGCGGTCTGGAAGTTGAGCCCCTGGCCCGAGACGCCGTCAGGCAGGGCGTAGAGGATGTCGTAGCGCAGCTGTATCTCGTCGCCATTGAGCCATCGGCCCTCATGCCACTGCCCCTCGGCATCGTAGTCGCCCTCGGTCACCTTGGCAAGACCGACGGTGCCCGTCTCGCCTTCGGCAGGCAGGAAATAGACGCGTGCATTGGACCCGAGGAAGAGCAGCGAGCCATCCTCCTGAGCGATGCCCAGGACGTAGCCCACGGCGGCGGGGTCGTAGGTGCCACCCGTGAGCTGCGGAGCGCCGCCATTGCGCATGCCGCTCGAGACCAGTTCGGTGACCACGCGGACGCCTCCCAGCGTGAGTGTGTCCTTCACCACCTGCGGGTCGGAGCCCTTGAGCCAGGCGGCGGCGATGCGACCTTCAGCCTGCGCGGCGAGAATCTGCGGACTGATGCAGCCCAGCTTGCGGTAGAGGGCGCCGAAGGTGGCGTTCTCCTCGCGGTCGCACACTGCCTCGTAGCCGAAGGGCGAATAGCCGATGGAGCCCATCTGACCGATGGCATAGGCGGCATTAGCGGCACCCACCTGGCCGGCACGCGACTCGGGGATGAAGAGCTGATTGTCGCCGTGGGTATAGAGGTCGACGATGGCAGGGAAGTCGGGCAGGTAGATGTCGGGGGTGAGCAGGTCGATGTGGGGAGCGGCGGCACGGTAGATGGCGTGGTTCTGCGCCTGCGGTCCGCCCGAGGGATAGTTGCCCGGACGGACGTCCTCGGGCTGGACAATCCAGGCGTTGACGAAGATGGGCAGGTCGTACTCCGCCTTGCCTGCCTCGGCAATGCGGTCCATGTAGTGGGCATAGTGCCATGCCATGAATGCCTCGTCGATGCGGTCCTGGCTACCCTGCTGGCGGATGCTGTCGGGCACGCCCTCCCAGCGGGCGAGGGCCTCGTTGGCTGCCGGGCTGTAGTCGCGCGTGTAGCCGTGCAGGCCCACCTCGTTCTCCATCTGGATCATCACGACGGTCTGCTCCTGGGCATCGACCTCACGGATGTGGCGCATCAGGGTGGCGAAGGCACGGGCATCGGCCTGACAGGTGGCCTCACCGAGGGTGGAGAGGATGGGGATGCGCTGGCCGTCAGGCGTCATGGCAAGGGGGAAGCGCTCGGGGGCGCGCTTGACCCAAGTGGGCGTGTAGCTGGTGAAGCCGTTCTTCCAGCTGCCGAACCAGAGGAGGACAAGTTTCATTGCGTGGGCGCGCGCATCATTGATTAGGTAATCGACCTCAGTGAAGTCGAACTGCCCCTCGACGGGCTCGAGTTGCTCCCAGCTGACGACGGCGAGCACGGTGTTGACACCGCTTGCCTTGAGCCGGTCCCAATAGGGCGCGAGGTACTCGCGACTGGAGGAGGTGGAGTTGTGGAGTTCGCAGCCCAGGACGAGCCAGGGCTGTCCCTGCACAATGAGCTGGGAGACGGCACCGCGCTGCTCCAGATGGGGCGGCGTGACCGTGTCGGAGGTCTGTACGGGCTGACTGCAGCCAGTGAGCAGCAGGAGGCTGCCAAGGAGGAGGGGGAAGAGTGTCTTTCGCATGGGTGTGGTGTATGGTGTTAAGAAATTGCGGGGCAAAGGTAATCAAAAATCCGATAGGTTGCAAGTTTTGGAACAGAAAAGAAAAAATTTCGTGAGGAAATGCCTTCGATTGGGCCGAAAATGGCAGATTTCGGAGTCCAAAATTGAAAAAAATTAACAGGAACCGGACAAAATTCATCGATTTGGAACACTTTTTAAACCTATTATTTGGAATATTCGCCCTAAAACGCTATCTTTGCAGCCTGATTTCTCAATGGCAGAAAGCATGCATAATGGCAGGAAGCATATAACAAAGAGAAAACATTCATTCTAATATCAAATTAACTAACCAAAATTTATGTCAATCGTTCAAAGCATTTCAGTGAAGACTGCTGCCGTCACGGCTGTAGCTCTCTTTAGCTGCACGCTGGCGTTGGCCCAGACCCAGAAGGTACAGGGCACCGTCACCGACAACTTCGGTGAGCCAGTGGCAGGTGTGAACATTGTAGAGAAGGGTACCACCAACGGTACGATGACCGACATTGACGGTAACTACTCGCTCAACGTCGCCAAGGGCAAGACCCTGGTCTTCTCGTTCATCGGCTATCGCACCCAGGAGGTCGTAGCCAGCAAGACAAAGATAGACGTCCAGCTCGAGGAGGACTCGGAGCTGCTGGAGGATGTCGTCGTAGTAGGTTACGGCTCGATGCAGCGCAAGGACCTGACCTCATCCATCACCACCGTCAAGGCCGAGGACCTCAACACGGGCGTCTTCAGCGATGCAGCCTCGATGCTGCAGGGCAAGGTGCCCGGCCTCGTCGTCACCACTTCTGGTGACCCCAACGGCACTCCATCGATGACCCTGCGTGGTGCATCGACCCTGCGTTCGGGCGCCATGTCGCCCTACTACGTCATCGACGGTATCCCCGGCGTGGACATCTCAATGGTGGCTCCTGACGACATCGAGAGCATCGACGTACTGCGCGACGCTACAGCTACAGCCATCTACGGCTCGAAGGCTGCCAACGGCGTCATCATCGTCACCACCAAGAGCGGCAACAAGGAGGAGAAGACCAACGTCAGCTACAACGGCTACGTCGCCTTCGACCAGGTGCTCAACACCCTCGACGTCGCCTCGGCTGAGGACATCCGCAGCTACGTCAAGGCCAACGGCCTGAACTATCAGTACGACGACGGTGGCAACACCGACTGGCAGGACGAGGTGCTCCGCACCGGCTTCAGCCACAACCACAACCTCTCGATCAACGGTGGCAACAAGCGCACCACCTACATGGCTTCGATGAACCTCCAGAAGCGTGAGGGCGTCGTCAAGGGCACCGACATGACCCGTCTGAACGTCCGCTCGCTCGTCGGCACCAAGCTGCTGAAGGATCACCTGCTGGTCAACGTCGGCGTCAACGCCATGTACGGCAAGCACGACGGCGTGCCCATGTCGAACGAAGGCCGCTCGGTGCTCGACGCCATGAACTATGCCAACCCGACGGCTCAGGTCTACAATGCTGATGGCTCGTACTTCGTTGCCAAAGGCACCGATGCCTACAACCCCGCCTCCATGCTCACTGAGGACACCAACCAGTTCATCTGGAAGCGCATGCAGTTCATCGGCAAGGCCACCCTCACCATCATCGATGGCCTGACCTGGAGCGCCAACTACCAGTACAGCAACAACCAGCGCACCTCGAGCGAATACCACTCGCACAACTCGCAAATCAAGGACGACAACAAGTCGAACTACTCTGCCAAGAACGGCTCCGCCACCCGCAGCACCTACTTCGGCGACGAGCAGACCTTCGAGACCTACGTCAACTGGGACAAGACCTTCAACAAGATTCACAAGGTGGGCGTCATGGCAGGTTACTCCTGGGAGGAGAAGCACTCGAACGACGGCTTCGGCGTGACGGTACACAACTTCTTCGACGACGACCTGAAGTGGAACCAGCTCAGCTACGGCGGCAAGGTCGATGACGGCGCCGTACAGAGCGGCACTATCGAAGAGGTCCGCAACATCTCGTTCTACGGTCGTGTCACCTACTCCTACAACAGCCGCTACATGTTCCAGGGCACCCTGCGCCGTGACGGTTCGTCGGTCTTCGGCGACGGCCACCAGTGGGGCACCTTCCCCTCGGCATCCGTGGCATGGAACCTCACCGAGGAGAAGTGGATGAAGGACCAGAACATCTTCACCACCCTCAAGCTCCGCGCCGGCTACGGTGTCTCGGGCAATGCCATGGGCTTCGGCGCCTACTCGGCTGTCAAGACCTACGGTGCCACCGGCAACTACACCACCTTCAAGGACAACCAGTACGTCATCCTCGGCGCCACCAAGCTCGCTAACCCCGACCTGAAGTGGGAGTCGACCGGCATGCTCAACATCGGCGTCGACTACGCCTTCCTGGGTGGCCGCATCAACGGTACCATCGAGTACTATCGCAAGAACACCAAGGATCTGATCTGGGACTACCCCGTTTCGTCCTACATCTTCCCATTCAGCTCCATCGCTGCCAACGTGGGCGAGATCCAGAACAACGGTATCGAGTTCTCGATCAACATCAACCCCATCCGCACCAAGAACTTCAACTGGCAGACCACCCTCAACCTCTCGCACAACTCGAACGAGGTCGTCAGCCTCTCGAACGACAAGTACCAGACCAGCACCTTCTCGCAGGGCGACCCCATGGTGGCAGGTGTCTCGGCCAATGGTTGGACCCAACGCGTCATGGAGGGTGAAGCTCTCGGCACCTTCTACACCTACCAGTGGGCAGGCGTCGGCGTAGCCGATCCATCCTCGCCCCTCTTCGTCGGCTACAAGAATGAAGAGAAGACTGAGATCAACTCTGACCTCATCGGCATCTCGCGCTACTACGTACGCGACGCCAAAGGCAACCTCACCGGCGAGACCACCAATTCGCCAGAGTACAAGGACCGCACCATCACCGGCTGCGCACAGCCTAAGCTGAACTTCGGCTGGAACAACACCTTCAGCTACAAGAACTGGAACGCCACCTTCTTCCTCACCGGCGTCTTCGGCCAGGATGTCTACAACGGCCTCCGCGCCCACTACACCGCTCCCGACTTCTTCGCCGGCGGCAAGAACGTCCTCAAGGAGTTCATCACCGACCGCGATCCTAAGGATACCGGTTCGAACGTACCTTCGGACAAGTTCATCGAGGATGGCTCGTACTTACGTCTGCAGAGCCTCTCTGTCGGCTACACCTTCAAGCACTTCAACGGCTGGCTCCAGAACCTCAACCTCTACGCCACCGTCAACAACGTCTTCACCATCACCAGCTACAAGGGCCTCGATCCTGAGGTCAACCTCGGTGGCATTGACCCCGGTGTAGACTACCGCTGGAGCACCTATCCCCACACCCGCACCTTCATGGTCGGCGCCAAGATTAACTTCTGATTCAATGTAAGTTGACAACTAAAAGTTAGAAAATCGTATGAAGACAAATAAAATGATTCTTTCGACCGGCCTTCTGGCTTTTGCCTTGGCTGGTTGCACCGATCTGGAGGTCGACATGGATTCGCAGTATTCTGCTCTTCCCAGCAGTGAGGCTGCCATCGAGGCCAACATGGCCAACATCTACTTCCAGCTGCGTGATCCCCTCGGACGTCGCTACATGGAGGCCATGACCCTCTCGAGTGATGAATACACTTCGCTCGCCTACTCGGGCAACTGGGTCGACGGCTATGCCTACGCTCACCCCAGTTACCACAACTTCAGCTATCAGGATGCCACCATCGACTGGATGGGCGTCTTCGGTCGTGCCAATGTGATGGCCAACGAGGTCATCAACTCCGATGCCGCTGCCAAGTATATCGCCTCAGCCCGCGCCATGCGCGCATTCTACACCTTCATGATCATGGAGAACTTCGGCGATGCTCCTATCGTCGACGAGGCATATGCCACCGAGCAGGGCTTCGACGTCGAGACCCGCCGTCCGCGTGCCGAGGTCGCCAAGTGGCTCGAGTCCGAGCTCAAGGCCGTCATTCCCGACCTCACTACCGAGACCAAGGGCGAGAACTACGGCAAGCCCAACAAGTACATGGCTGAGGCTCTGCTGGCCAAGATCTACCTCAACTGGCCCGTCTACACCGCTGACGCTGTCGAGAACTACGATGCCGCCACTGCCCAAAACGAGAAGCTGGCTGACTGCATCGCGCTCTGCACCGACATCATAGACTCACGCGCCTTCGAACTCGGTCCTGATGAGTATCGCTTCAAGTTCAACTGGGACAATACCGCGCGCGTCGAGAATGGCACCATCAAGGACTTCATCTACGCCATGCCTTACGACACCTACACCGCCACCGGCATGCAGTGGGGTCGCTCGCACGTCTACAAGGACGTCAAGAACATGAACCCCAGCTACTTCGGCGAGAAGCTCGGCAACTCGGGCGGCGCCTACATGACCGTCACTCCCGAGTGCGTCGACCGCTTCTGCCTCAAGGGTGACCAGCGTAACCTGATGATCGTCGGCCTGAACAACGACGAGGGCGCCCCTGCTGCAGGCTACGTACGCGTCTACGACCCCACCACGCTGCTCCCCACCTCGCAGATTGCCAAGGACAAGAATGGCAATGACCTCATCTTCACCAAGGACATCACCATCACCGGCGACGTTTCGGCCGTCGACGTGGGCGACGACCTCGACGGCTGGCGTCAGGGCTACCGCTCGATGAAGTGGTTCATGTGCAACACCGACTATTCGAACGGCCGCAACCAGTCGAACGACGTCCCCGTCTTCCGCTTCGCCGACATCATCCTCACCATGGCTGAGTGCCTGGTCCGTCAGGGCAATGGCGCACAGGCTACCACCTACATCAACATGATCCGCGACTATGCCCATGCCGAGAATCTCACGAAAACAGCTAATCTCGAAGATGTCTACCAGGAGCGTGGCCGCGAGTTCTTCGACGAGCTCTGGCGCCGCAACGACATGATCCGTTTCGGTCACTACGAGGATGAGTGGTTCCCCCACTACAAGAACAATCCTAACGCCAGCTTCGACAAGACCAAGCGCGTCTTCCCCATCTCGAAGAGTGACCTTGACAACAACCCGAAGTGGACCCAGAATGCTGGCTATTGATCCTGCCGGCTGAGTCACATTAATCTCATTGGACGTGGTTCCGGGCTGTCCGGAGCCACGTCCGACTTGATTGATGCGGTTCGGTCAATATCTATTTTTTTGACTGACATGGAACGAAAATCAATCGTGAAAGGGACGAAAGCTGTAGTGGTGCGCCGGCTATTGTTGCTCAATGTCCTGCTGCTCCTTTTGACCCCTCTCCGCGCCCAGCAGCGACATGACATTGAGGTCGTCGTCCACCGTGGCGCCAATGCCCTGGCTCCCGAGAACACCGTACCGAGTGCCGACTCGGCGCTGGCGCATGGGGCCAAGTGGATCGAGGTGGACGTGCGCACATCAAAGGACGGCGTGATGTACAATCTGCACGACCCCATCCTGGGCCGCACCACCAACGGCTGGGGCATCATCAGCAAGCGCAAGTCGAAGTATATCGACCGCCTGGATGCAGGCAGCTGGTTCGACAGGGAGCGCTTCCGCGGCCTCCACGTCCCCACCATTGCCCAGATGCTGGATGACCTGCAGGGGCGTGCCTACGTCTATTTCGACGTGAAGGACTGCAACCTCCCCGAGCTGATCCAGCTGGTGCGCGACAAGGGCTATGCCTCGAAGTCGTTCTTCTGGTTCGGCGACGAGAAGATGCTGCGCGAGTTCGTCAGCCTCGCTCCCGACCTGAAGGTGAAGGTCAATGCCTCCGACAATGCCCGCCTGGACTACTGGCGCACCCTCTGCCAGCCTGCTATCGTGGAGGTCAATGCCGACAAGCTGACACCCGAGTTCATGGACTATTGCCACAGCCTCGGCATCAAGGTGATGATCGGTGCCCAGGGCGAGAGCCTCGACGACTACCGCCGCGCCATCGAGACGGGCGCCGACATGATTAACCTCGACAAGCCGGAGGTTTTCGAGCAAATCATGTGAATATTTACGGTTTTACTGATTTACTAATTGCAGTTACTCTCGGTCTGTATATCGCAAATCCGTAAATCCTCAAATAATTTTGAGTCCACAATCAAAAAAAACGGACATATCTTTGGATATTCCGTTTTTTTTGCGTATCTTTGCCCCCGATATAGTGACACATCATCATCTTCAGCCACATTCTTCGAACACAAAACACATCCCGATACAATGAAAAAGACTTTATTACTCCTCCTGGCGCTGTGCCTCATGCTGCCCGCTGTGGCTGCCAACCCCGTTCAGTCGCTCCTCGAGCGCATTGACAAGGGTGCCTCCAAGAAGTTTGTCATCCAGAAGCAGAAGTCCGACGTGGACTTCTTCGAACTCGACCAGCAGGGTTCGAAGGTGGTCGTGCGCGGCAATACCTGGGTCAACATCTCGACCGGCATCAACTGGTACCTCAAGTATTACTGCGGCATCCAACTCACCTGGAACCAGATGCACGCCTCGTTGCCTGCCGAACTCCCCAAGGTGAGCCACAAGGAGCGTCACGAGACCGACCTCACGCTGCGCTACGACTTCAACTACTGCACCTTCGCCTACTCGATGCCC
>R14__coassemble_1026_pt1 | contig 15536 bp, 9 predicted proteins | sample R14__metabat2_high_PE_017 | metagenome-assembled genome bin R14 | reverse complement strand
GGCGTCCCCCGCTCGCAGCCTTCCCCGTTCCCTCCGTGCATCCCGCCAGGCTTGCTCACCCCCTTCCATATTCGCTCCGTGCATCGAAGCAGGGGCAGGCCTTGTGAGGGTTCAGGTCACGGTGACCGACGATGCGCGCCTCGGGGAAATACTCCCGCAGCAGTCGCAGGACCTCGTCCAGCGTCACCATTTGTTCGGGCGTGCGGTTGTCTTCGTACTTGTATTCGGTCGAATGGCTATGTCCCCCTTCATAACACACGCCGATAGAGTGGGCGTTCCAGCCCTTCACATGGCAGCCTTTGACCGCCACGAGGCGCGTGTAGTGGACGCTGCCGTCCCTGCGGACATAGACGTGACAGCCAGGCCAGGCGCCGAAGCCGTGCCTCTGTGGTCGCGCCTCTGCTACGCGACGCTGTAGTCAGTTCGAACGACTCTTCGAGCAGGGAGAAAGGCAGAGGGGATGACCTCAAGGCCGTACGGTAGTACAGTTGTACAGTTACTACAGTTCTACAGTTACTACAGTTAAAAAACAAAGGGGTATGAACCTCTGAAATTGAATATTATTATATACTTATATATTTATATATTAATAAGTTATATATAATATATTAAGGTAGTTGCGAAAATGCACCCCCTTCATTTTCGAACTGTAGTAACTGTAGAACTGTAATACTGCCGACGGTCTTCGTACCAATATTTCATTCAAAGCAGTCATTTACAGCAAATTAAGAAACAGAAATGATCAAATATTTAACCTCACCCACACCTCCGGCCATGTCCAGATTGCTGTCCTGATACCTCCGAACCGTGCTCCACAACGTGTCAGACGTCATCCGGACCGCCGCAGCCAACGCCATTTACGCTCCCTCAGCCGCGCAGATGCACGACGTCACATTCACCTATCTGGACGGATTCGAGCACGAAACGGTCTGCATGGAGATCGTAGTGGCCCTTTCCGGCCTCGGCAAAGGCTATATTGACCCCATGGTGGAGGTGCTGTTCAGCCACGTGCGTCGTCATGACGAAGAGATTAAGAAATGCTGCGGTAAGGATACAATAAGGGCTGCATCAAGAGATTGACGCAGCCCTTTATATTGCTTACTTCTTGCGGTTGCCGTAGCGGCTGAGGAACTTGTCCACACGGCCGGCGGTATCGACGAGCTTGTGCTTGCCAGTATAGAATGGGTGGCTGGCAGAGGTGATTTCGAGCTTGACCAGTGGGTACTCCTCACCATCGATCTCGATGGTCTCCTTGGTGGCGATGGTGGAACGTGAGATGAAAGTCACGTCGTTAGACATGTCCTTGAATGCTACAGGACGATAGTTGCTTGGATGCAGATCCTTCTTCATTGTTGTGATGTTTTGTGACCGGGGTCGATACTCGGTCGGTTAATAATCGGGCGCAAAGGTAGCGAATATTTTCGAAGTTGCCAAATATTCTCGCCTTTAAATAATATCTTGTAACGATTTTGTCGCTCAAAAATTGTTTTTTGACACCTATAATTAGCACAAAAAAGAGACAAAAAGGAAAATTCCGGGTCGATTCATGCTGAAATTTGGGCATTTCCTTTATTATTTTTTGGTCAATTGGACAAAAAGCATTATCTTTGCAGCACAGTAATAGAATGCAGATTGAACAGATTAGAGGGATTTGAGCAGATTTTTTTGCTCCTTCCATAGCGCAACCATCCTAACCGCTCCATATCGCTGAAATCTGTTGTTCCCTTCGGTCACGTCCAAGAGAAGCCTATCTGTCCAATCCACGTTCAATATAGTCCGCGCTCAAGATAATCCGCGCTCAATAAAAGCAATCTAGAAGCGTACAATCATTCCATTGACCCAAGATAAACAAGATGAAAGTCCTGACCCTAGCCCTCCGTGGCATACACATAGGACAGCCCGCAGCGCATCTGCTGCTGACCCTCTGCATGCTCCTCCTGGTGTGGAGTCTGAGCTTCACGGCTCATGCCTTCACCCTGACGGGCCGCGTGGCATCGGCCACCGACGACACCCCTCTCGCCGGCACCACCGTCATGCTGCTCTCACTGCCCGACTCGACCTTCATCAGCGGCGCCTTCTCTGACCGCAATGGCCAGTTCTCCCTCTCGACCTCGAAGGTCGAGGCTCTCATGGGGCAGAAGGGCGGCACGCAGCGGCTGCTGCTGAAGCTGTCGTTCATCGGCTATCAGGAGACGCTGAAGGCCTTCAGCATCCGCCGCCGCCAGCGACAGCTCGACCTGGGCGACATCTACATGCAGGAGCAGCAGCACATCCTGGGCGAGACAGTGATCTCAGCCACTCCCCCACCGATGGTGATCCGCGAAGACACCATCGAATACTACGCCAGCAGCTACCAGCTCGAGCCCGACGCCACCGCCGAGGACCTGCTGAAGCGTCTGCCCGGCGTCGAGGTGGGCACCGATGGTAGCATCACCGCGCAGGGCGAGACGGTGACCAAGGTCTACGTGGACGGCAAGGAGTTCTTCGGCTCGAACATCCAAGCCACCACCAAGAACCTCACCGCCGACATGTTCGAGTCGGTGCAGGTGGTGGACAAGAAGACCGAGGAGAGCCGCCTCACCGGCATCGACGACGGCGAGCGCGAGAAGGTGATCAACCTGAAGCTCAAGCCGAAGATGCGGCGCGGATGGTTCGGCAATGCCGCCGGCGCCTGGGGCAAGGGTTCGGACATCAGCGACCGCTTTGAGACGCGCGGCATGCTCGGTTACTTCCGTGGCAACCACCAGGATGCCCTCACCGTCAACGCCAACAACACGAACAATACCGGCTTCGGCGACCTGGGCGACCGCACGATGCGCGGCTCCACGATGCGTGGCAACCGCAACAGCGGCCAGCGCGGCGACGGACTGAACACTTCGTGGAGCGTGGGCGTCAACCTCAACTACGACGAAGGCAACCGCCTGCGCGACGAGAACACCCCCCTAGCCCTGGGCGGCAACGTCCTCTACGGCGGCTCGCGCCAGACCGAGCAGACCCACCAGCACAAGGTGAACTACCTCTCGTCGGGCAACACGGGCACCGACACCGACCAGACGGGCGAGAACCGCTCGCAGAACCTCCAGTTCGGCTTCAAGTGGGAGCAGTCGTGGGGCAACTTGGAGGAGGGCGAACACCGCATCCAGGTGAGCCCCGAGCTGGCTTACAACTCGACGCGCACCGACGAGGGCAGCCAGTCGGCCAACTACCACCTGGACCCCTGGGCCGACGAGGAGATTACCGCCAGCCCCAGCACCTACATCAGCCAGACGCTCCGCTCGAGCCAAATGGAGCAGGCAGGCGCCTCGTACGGCATCTCGGTGAGCTATTCCTATGCCAAGAAGGTGACCCGTGGCCGCCGGCGCAGCAGCATCACGTTCAGCCTGAACGGCCGACAGAACGACGGTGACCAATACACGCAGTCGTTCACCAGCTACGACGAGGCGTTGGTGGCCGACCTCCGCCTGCAGAACGACACGACGATCAACCAGTGGCAGGAGGAGCGCTCCAGTTCGCTCGACTACCGCGTCCGATTGACCCACGTCGAACCACTCAGCGAGCACAACTTCCTGGAACTAAGCGCGGCGGGCAACTTCACGCGCAACGACTCGCGCCAGCTCTACCACTTCTGGGACGACGCCACCCAGACCTACCGCGACTCGGTGGGCGGCCGATCGAACATCGACTACAGCACCGATGCCAGCACCCACCAGGACTCCTACACCCTCTCGGTTTCATACCGCCGTGTCACCCAGCGCAGCAACGCCTCGGTGGGCATGGACCTGCTGCCCAATTCGCAGCGCTACACCGACCGCTACGACCACCAGCGCGACTACTCGCGCTACTACATGAACTATGCGCCGCGCATCGAATACCGCTACAACTGGGACCGCCGCACCAACCTGCGCATCACCCTCAACGGGCAGACCTCCCAGCCCTCGATGGACCAGCTGCAGGCGCGCAAGAACCAGACCTCGGCGACGCACGTCAGCCTCGGCAACCAGGACCTCGACCCGTCGTTCCAGACCAAGTTCTCGGCGCGCTTCCGCACCTACAGTCAGGAGACCAACCGCACCTTGGAGGCTTCGGTCAATGCACAGGCGCACTTCAACACCCTCGCCACCAAGCGCTGGTACAGTCCTGACCTGCGCACCGACACGACGCAAACGGTCAACCTTAGCGGACTGGGTGCCTGGAACGTGCAAGGCGCCTTCCGCGGCTCGTTCCCCTTCGCCGACAACCAGTGGTACATCACTACCGACACCCAGCTGGGCTACAGCGAGGGCGTAGGCTATGCCAACCTCAAGAGCACCGACACCGAGGTCAACCACACCCACACCACCACCGCATCCGAGCAGGCAGGCATCGCCTACCGCAGCAACTGGCTCAACGTGGAGGTCAAGGCCAACTACCGCCTGCAGTACACCGAGGCCACCATCGTCACCTCGGGCAGCCTCGGGGCGACCCACACCTTCGGCGGCAGGCTCAACGTCGCCGCCCACCTGCCGTGGAACCTCTCGCTCTCGACCGACCTGAGCTACACGGGGCGCCGCGGCTATTCGGCAGGTCTGACGCGCAATCAGACCCTCTGGAATGCCCAGCTCTCGCGCTCGTTCCTCGAGCGCAAGAACCTCTCGGCATTCATCAAGGTATTCGACATCCTGCATCAGAAGACCAGCCTCTCGCGCCAGATCAGCGCCACAGCCATCACCGACCGCGAGACGACGACCCTGCGCCAGTACTTCCTCCTGGGCTGCAGCATCCGCTTCAATCGCCATGGAGGACGTCGCGGCGAGGGACGTAGCGAGGGACGCGGTGAGGGCAGGCGCGATATGCCGCCGGACGATGGTCCGCGCGGCAGCGGTGGCGAGGGTTCCCACGGAGGCAGAGGTGGCGAGGGCCCACGAGGAGGCGGAGGTGGCTTCGGTGGTTCCGGCGGCGGCATGGGAGGACCCGGCGGCGGCTTCTAAGCAATGATGCCAGCTATCGCTTCCTTGGCATAGCTGGCATCATTCGTTATTCATCCAATACATTCAATCGTGCATTGTGCATTGTGCATCGTGCATTGTGCATCGTGCATTGTGCATCGTACATCATTCCACGACGACGACGGTCATCGACACGTCCTCGACAGGGCGGTCGCCGGGACGGGTGGCTACCTGCTGGATCTTGTCGACCACGTCGAGGCCCTCGATGACCTCGCCGAAGACGGTGTAGTTCTGGTCGAGGAAGGGAGTGCCGCCCAAGGTGGTGTAGGCCTCGCGCTGGGCATCGCTGTACTTGGGAGCGCCCTGCTCCTTGGCAATCTCGTAGGTGCGCTTCTGGAGCTCCTCCTGGATGGCCATGATGCCTGCCTGGTCGCGTCGCTTGCGGCAGTCGAGGATGCGGCTGCGGTTCTCCACGACGAGGTTGTCGAAGATAGACTGGAGCTGCTGCTGAGCCAGCTGCTTCTCGAGCTGAGTGAGCTTGCCGGCGCTGTAAACCTCGCCGGTGACGATGTAGAACTGGCTGCCGCTGGAGCGCTTCTCAGGATTGACCTCATCGCCCTGACGGGCGGCAGCGAGGGCACCCTTCTTGTGAATCAAGGCAGGGTTGAACTCGGCCGGGATGGTGTAGTCGGGACCTCCGGCGCCCAGATGAGCGCTGGGAGCTGCGCCTCGTGAAGTGGGGTCGCCGCCCTGGATCATGAAGTTCTTGATGACGCGATGGAAGAGCGTGCCATCGTAATAACCCTCGCGAGCGAGCTTCAGGAAGTTGTCGCGATGGAGGGGAGTCTCGTCGTAGAGGCGCACGGTGATGTCGCCGAGGGTAGTCTTGATCTGTACTGTTGCCATTCTATTGGTTCAATTTATGTGATACGTCGTATTGCGCAAGTGCGGTCCAGCGACCTCCTTTCGTCATGCGAGGTGCAATTTCGGAGCCTCTTTTCGCCATCGGAACCCTTACACATTGTCAATGATGGATAGCAAAAAGTAGGCGAAATCAGCAAAAATATGTTTTTCAACACATTTTTTGACGCTAAAATTTGCAGATGTCGTCGGGAAACGCTATCTTTGCAACGTGTTTTTCATGGTATTAGATTTTAAGGTTAATGCAAAAGGGTCGTTGTGAAACGCCCCTTTTCGTTTTTGTATATATACCAATCAGGGTGTCAAGGAATCGACGTTCCGTTGACACCCCGCATAGTTTACTGACTTAGTATTCGAACGTGCCGTTCTCGGTCACGAGCGTGACCTTGGCGCCCTCGGGACGGGCCTCGACATGGCCGATGACCTGGGCGTCGATATTGAATGAGCGGGCGATGTCGATGACCTGCTGGGCATGCTCGGCGGGTAGATAGACCTCGAGACGATGGCCCATGTTGAAGACCTTGTACATCTCCTGCCAGTCGGTGCCCGACTGCTCGTGGATAGTGCGGAACAAGGGCGGGAGGGGGAACAGATGGTCCTTGATGACGTGGAGGTCCTTGATGAAGTGCAGCACCTTGGTCTGGGCGCCGCCCGAGCAGTGCACCATGCCGTGGATGTCGTGGCGCATGACGTCGAGCATCCGCTTGACCACAGGGGCATAGGTGCGAGTGGGCGACAGCACGAGCCGTCCGGCATCGAGCGGACTGCCCTCGACGGGGTCGGTGAGATGGAGGGAACCGCTGTAGACCAACTCCTCAGGCACGGCGTGGTCGTACGACTCGGGGTACTTCTCGGCCAGATACTTGGCGAAGACGTCATGACGAGCGGAGGTAAGGCCGTTGGAACCCATGCCGCCGTTGTACTCCTTCTCGTAGGTGGCTTGACCGTAGCTGGCGAGACCCACGATGACGTCGCCGGCCTGGATGTTGGCATTGTTGATGACGTCCGAGCGCTTCATGCGGCAGGTCACGGTGGAGTCGACGATGATGGTGCGCGCCAGGTCCCCCACGTCGGCGGTCTCGCCACCCGTGCCATAGACGCCGATGCCCATCTCGCGCAGCTCCTGCATCAGTTCGTCGTTGCCGTTGATCACAGCCGAGATGACCTCGCCAGGGATGAGCATCTTGTTGCGGCCGATGGTCGACGAGACGAGGATGTTGTCCACAGCACCCACGCAGATGAGGTCGTCGATGTTCATGATGAGCGAGTCCTGCGCGATGCCCTTCCAGACGGAGAGGTCGCCCGTCTCACGCCAGTACATGTAGGCCAGCGAGGTCTTGGTGCCGGCGCCGTCGGCATGCATGATGTTGCAGTACTCGGGGTCACCGCCGAGGATGTCGGGGATGATCTTGCAGAAGGCCTGCGGATAGAGGCCCTTGTCAATGTTCTTGATGGCGTTGTGCACATCTTCCTTGCTGGCGCTGACGCCACGTAGCATATAACGCTGATCGCTCATAATATAATTTGACAATTTGACTAATTTACAATTTGACAATTTACGGATTTACGATTTTGTGGGCGCAAAGATACTCATTTTTGCCGAATTGTCCAAATTTTTGGTCAAAAATCATAACTATTGCCCCCATAAACGTCCACGCGAGGCCCAATTATGAATTCTGAATTATGAATTTTGAATCATGAATCGTGCATGTGCATCGTGCATCGTGCATCAAAAACATTGTGCCACCAGTGCCTCGGCGCACCGCTGCCCGTCCATGGCAGCCGAGACGATGCCGCCGGCGAAGCCCGCGCCCTCGCCGCACGGATAGAGACCGCTGACGGTGGGGTGACAGAGCGTGTCATGGTCGCGGGGGATGCGGACGGGCGAAGAGGTGCGCGTCTCGGTGCCGACGAGGAGAGCCTCATCCGTGAGGAAACCATGCGCCCGCTGTCCGAAGAACTGCAGCGCCTCCTGCATCCTCGACGTGATGAAGCTGGGCAGCCAGAAGTGTATCGGACTCGCCACCACACCCGGCGTGTAGGACGACGGCGGCAACTGGCTCGACAACTTACCATTCACGAAGTCGGTCATCCGCTGGGCAGGAGCCACCTGCGTGCGGCCGCCATTGGTCCAGCAGAGGCGCTCGATCTCCTCCTGGACCTCCATCATCGCCAGGGGGCTCTGGAGGTCGATGTCGAGACTGAGCTGACTGGCGAGCTCGGGGATGTCCTCCACGCGGATTTCGGTCACCATGGCGGCATTGGCCCAACGGCTGCCACGCGCCGAGGCGCTCATGCCATTGACCACCACCTGCTCGGGACCGGTGGCCGAGGGGACGATGACGCCACCCGGACACATGCAGAACGAGTAGACGCCACGGGCGGCGGCGGTTGCCGGGTTGCTGCGTTGTTTTGTTGCCGAGTTGCTGCGTTGTTTTGTTGCTTGGTTGCTCTGCTGACCCGTGGCCTGCGTCACGAAGGCATATTCGGCAGCGGGCAGCCACTGGCCGCGACCTTCGCGCGAATGGTACTGTATCTGGTCTATGAGCTGCTGAGGATGCTCCAGTCGGCAGCCGATGGCGAGACCCTTGGCCTCGATGAGGACGCCCTGGCGATGCAGCATGCGGTAGATGTCGCGTGCCGAATGTCCGGTGGCAAGGATGACGGGACCGAGGAACTCACGGCCGTCGCGGGTTCGGACGCCGCGGACGGAGGGTTGTTGGGTTATGAGGTTGTGAGGTTGTGAGGTTGTGAGGTTGTGAGGTTGTGAGGTTGAGTCAATGATCAATTCATCGACAGCGGTCTCGAAGTGAATCTCGCCGCCGCAAGCCAATATCTGCTGGCGCACATTGGCGATGATGGCGGGCAGGCGGTCGGTGCCGATGTGGGGATGGGCGGCATCGAGGATGCCCGTGTCGGCGCCGAACTGGCAGAGCCCTTCGAGCACGCCCTGCACGTTGCCGCGCTTCTTGGAGCGGGTGAAGAGCTTGCCGTCAGAGAAGGCACCGGCGCCACCCTCACCGAAGCAGAAGTTCGACTCGGGGTCAACCCTCTGCTCACGGGTAATCATCGCCACGTCGCGGCGGCGGTCGGTGACATTGCGCCCTCGCTCGATGACGATGGGACGCACCCCCAGTTCGATGAGGCGCAGTGCTGCGAAGAGTCCGCCCGGACCAGCACCCACCACCACCGCCTGACGCGCCGAGGCTGGGAGCTCCCTGTATATAATAGGTGTGAAGTGGAGCACGGGTGGCTCCTCGTTGATGTAGAGGTCCACGTCGAGCTGCACCATCACCTGCCGCTGGCGGGCGTCGATGCTGGTGTGCACCATGCGGATGCCGCGCAGGGCACGGGGGCTGATGGCAAAGTCGCGGCAGAGCTGCTGCTCGAGCCGCTGCTGGTCGCGCCACACCTGAGGGAGGACGCGCGTACGTACAGATTTGATCATACAGATGGGGTGCTTATCCTTTGAACAACTCCCGAAATGCCTCGTCTACACGTGAGACGGGGCAAACCTTGATCCGGAGCGTCTTGAGATCGAGGCTCTTGAGGGCGATGTTAGGGATGAGTATGCGCTCGAAGCCGAGCTTTTCGGCCTCGCGGATGCGTTGCTCGAGGCGTGAGACGGGACGTATCTCGCCCGACAGCCCCACCTCGCCCGTCATGCAGGTGAGGGCAGGCAGAGGCATGTCCATGTTGCTCGAGAGGATGGCAGCCATCACCGCCAGGTCCATGGCGGGGTCTGAGACCTTGATGCCGCCGGCGATGTTGAGGAAGACGTCCTTCTGAGCCAGCTTGAAGCCCACGCGCTTCTCGAGCACCGCCAGCAGCATGTTGAGTCGACGCTGGTCGAAGCCCGTGGTGGAGCGCATGGCAGTGGCATAAGCCGAGGTGGAGACCAAGGCCTGCGTCTCGATGAGGAAGGGGCGCATGCCCTCGATGGCGGCGGCGATGGCGATGCCCGAGAGGTCCTTGTGGTCGGCGTTGAGCAGCAGTTCGGAGGGGTTGGTCACCTGACGCAGACCCGTGCCGAGCATCTCGTAGATGCCCAGTTCGGAGGTCGAACCGAAGCGGTTCTTGATGGCGCGGAGGATGCGATACATGTAGTGCTGATCGCCCTCGAACTGCAGGACGGTGTCGACGATGTGCTCCAGCACCTTGGGTCCCGCCAGCGAGCCCTCCTTGGTGATATGGCCGATGAGGAGGACGGGCGTGCCGGACTCCTTGGCGAACTTGAGCAGCCGCGCGGCGCACTCACGCACCTGCCCCACCGAGCCGGCTGACGACTCGAGGTCGTCGGTGGCGATGGTCTGGATGGAGTCGACGACGAGGATGTCGGGCTCGACGTTGGCCACATGGACGAAGATCTCATCCAGGTTGGTCTCGCAGACGATGTAGAGGCTGTCGTTCGGTGCACGGTTGTCAATGCACGATGCACGGTTGTCACCTTCGCCATCCGATACATTCAATCGAGCATTGTGCATTGTGAATCGTGCATCAGAAATCGGTGCATCCTGATTGTCCAGTCGGTTGGCACGGAGCTTGAGCTGATAGACCGACTCCTCGCCCGAACAATAGAGCACCTTGCGGTCGGTGAGGTGGAGCATCGTCTGCAGCACGAGGGTCGACTTGCCGATGCCGGGGTCGCCACCCAGCAGCACCATCGAGCCAGGCACGAGGCCTCCGCCCAGCACGCGGTTGAGCTCCTGGTCGTGCATGTCGATGCGCTGCTCCTCGCGTGCCTCGATCTCGCTCAGCAGCTTGGGTCGCTCCTTCTGACCGGGCAGGCCGAGGGCGCCGGGGTGGCTCCACTGCACGCCGCCCGACTTCTTCGAGGCGCGGCCAATGGTGCCTGCCTTTGGGTCAACGATCTCCTCCACGCAGGTGCCCCACTCGCCGCACGAGGGGCATTTGCCGAACCATTTGGGCTCTTCGCAGCCACATGCGCTGCAGAAATAGGCGGTCTTGGTCTTTGCCATAATTGATCAGAAGTAATAGCCCATATTGAAGAAGAGGCGGAACTTGTGGGTCAAGTCGCTCCAGTTGCCTTCGAGCGAGACGGGGCCCACCTTGGTGTTGATGCCGTAGGTCAGCTGCAGGCCCGTATTGAAATGGCCCTCCTCGAAAGGCATGAACCGAGCGAAGGAATTCGTGCTCATGCAGTATTCCGAGCAGACGTCCCACGTGCCGGTGACGAACTGCTTGCTGCCGATGCGTTGCTGCAGGGTCAAGCCTCCGACCACGATGCTGTACAGCGAGCGCTCCATCTGCGTGACGCCCGCCATGCCCAGCTGGTCTTCCTGCTGGATGCCGTCGCCCAATCCGCCGTACGGATTGGCCAGGCTCTCGGTCAACGCATAGCCGTCCTGTCCGACGATCATGTTGGTACCCAGATGAGGGATGACGGTGAAGCGCGACCCCATCGTGAAGGCCGACTGCCAGCGCAGGAACAGCTTGGGTATCACGTCCTGATCCTGCTTCTTTCCGTCCCTGTAGATCAGCGTATTGACGTCGGCTCCCAGATGCAGCAGATGTCCCTGGGTCGGGTAGTTGCTACGGTCCAGCGAGTTGTATTCGGCCACGATGTATGGCACGAAGTAGCTCTCGCGCAGGTTGCCCCAGACGAGGTCGTCGTCCGACATTCCATGGTAGAACTTGTTGAACACCTGCTCCACGCCGCAGTCGATCTTGAAGTCGTTCCATTCATGCGTGAGGTAGAGGTTGAGGTGGTTCTCGTTGGTCTTGTAGCTGAACCAATCGTCGCCCTCCAGGTAGTAGTGCATATTGTAGTGGCGGAACTGGTACCAGAATCCGAGGCGCCACGACTTGAAGAGGTGGAAGTTGAAGTCCAGTTCGCCCACCATGCGTTCGCCCAAGCGGACATTGAACTCGAGGGTGAGGTTGCGCTTGTGGCTCAGCACGAAGTCAGTGGTCAGCAGCAGCGAAGCATACTCCTCGCTGTCGAAGCGGGCGCCGATGCCGACAGCGCTCTTGTTGTCCTTGTGCTGCGAGACGAAGCTGTCGGTCATGTGGCGGGCCATGGTGAGCAGCGAGGCCTGCACCTCGTCGTCGTGCTCCTTGCTGTGCGAGGTGACGTGCAGCGAGCCGTCGGCGGCAAAGTCATATTCGCCCACGCGGATGCGGTCAGGGCGTCCCTGGATGCCCAGCCGGTCGTGGAGGGCGCGGAGCTCGTCGAGGTGCGGGCGGGTGTCGCGCAGGCCTATCTGCAGCAGCGAGTCGCAGTCGGCATGGCCGAACGAGGCGGCGCTATAGCCCGTCACGTCGATGGGGATGTAGAGGTCGGTATTGCGGATGTTGATGTCCCTCTGCGAGTCGCCCAGCAGGTTCAGCAGCTGCATCATCACCTCCACGGGGTTGTTGGCCACCGCCTTCGGGTTGACGTCATGCACCAGGTTGATGCCTATCACGATGTCGGCGCCCATGTCACGCGCCACGTCGACGGGGTAGTTGTCGAGCACGCCGCCGTCCACGTAGTATTGGCCATCGAGTTCGACGGGGGTGAAGAAGGCGGGTATCGACATCGAGGTGCGGATGGCGGTGGGCAGATTGCCCGAGCGGAAGACGTACTTCTGGCCCGTCATCATGTTGGTGCCGACGCAGGCGAAGCGGATGGGCAGCTGGTCGAAGTCCACCGAGTCGGGCACATGCTCCGAGAGGATGTTGAAAAGGCGCACCACGTTTTCGCCCTCGATGATGCCGCCGAAGCCGGTGCCTGAGGCGAGGCGCTTGCGGTCGGTCTTGAATCGTAGCAGGTAGGTCTCCTTGTTGATGCGGCTCTGGTACTGGCCAGTGGCGAAGTCGGGGTTGTCGAGGATGAGGTTGAACCAGTCGGTGTGCAATGTGATCTCGCTCATCATCTCGGGCGAATAGCCGAGTGAGTACATGCCGCCGACGATGGAGCCCATCGAGGTGCCCACCACGATGTCGATGGGGATGCCGGCGTCCTCGAGCAGCTGCAGCGCCGAGATGTGGGCGATGCCCTTGGCGCCGCCGCCCGCCAGGACGACAGCCACTGTAGGTCGCTCGTGGCCTTGGCTGTCAATGACAGTGGCGGATGCCGGTACGGTGGTGCTGAGGAGGGTGGCCAATGTCAGGACAAGGGCTGCGAGGGTGTGGCGGGACGAGGTCTTCATGTCAATAGTAGATTGTTCAACGGTGCAAAGATACGGATTTTTTCGATACGATGCACCAAAACGGGTCGATATTTTTCGGTCAATGGTCAAATTCGGACCGAAATTGCACATTTTTGCCCAAGTTTATTGGATAAAACGAAAATTTTGCGTATCTTTGCGGCGCGTTTTAGGCGGCTCTGAAATAATCAAGAACGCAGATTGCTTCTCTCGGACGTGACCGAAGGGAACAACAGATTGGATGGATTTGAACAGATTTTCTTTGTTCAATATTACAGTGCACAAAAAATCTGTTCCTATCTGTTCAATCAGCGTTCAAAAATAAAATCTGTCCCTATCTCTTCAATCCGTCCAATCTGCGTTCAAAAAATCCATCCAATCCGCGTTCAAAAAAAATCCGTCCAATCTGCGTTCAAAAGAAATACCAAACCACACATTCTGAAATATATGAGACACCTCCTCACCCTCCTCGCCTCGACCCTGCTCTGCACTTCAGCATGGGCGCAGGCACCCTCCGAGACCTGGAACCCCAACCTCCGCGGCGGCCGTTACCAGAACCCCGTCATCGATGCCGACTATTCGGACCCCGACGTCTGCCGTGTCGGCTCGGACTACTACATGACCTCCTCGTCGTTCGCCTGCTTCCCCGGTCTGCAGGTGCTCCACTCCACCGACCTCGTCAACTGGGAGATCATCGGCCACGCCCTGACCGACGACTACCCCGTGTTGCCCGAATACCAGGGCACCGATCTCGACTGGCACCGCCAGATACAGCACGGCAACTACGTCTGGGCGCCCTCCATCCGCTATCATGACGGCTGGTTCTACATCTACTGCGGCGACCCCGACCAGGGCCTCTTCATGACCCGCACGCAGGACCCTGCCGGCACCTGGGAGCCCATCGTCTGGGTCAAGAAGGGCAAGGGAATGATTGACTGCTGCCCCCTCTGGGACGAGGACGGCAAGGCCTACATCAGCCACGGCTGTGCTGGCTCGCGCGCCGGCGTGAAGTCGGTGCTCTTCGTCGCCCCCATGTCGCCAGACGGCACCCGCGTCATCGGCCCCTCGCGCATCGTCTACGACGGCCATGAGGACCAGCCCACCATCGAGGGCACCAAGTTCTACAAGCGCGGCGGCTACTACTACATCATGTCGCCCGCCGGCGGCGTGAAGTACGGCTGGCAGGTCGAGCTCCGTTCGAAGTCGCCCTTCGGTCCCTACGAGGAGTACGTCGGCCTGGCGCAGGGTGCGTCGAAGGTCAATGGCCCTCACCAGGGTGCCTGGGTCGACACGCAGAATGGCGAGGACTGGTTCCTCCACTTCCAGGACAAGCATGCCTACGGCCGCGTCGTGCATCTGCAGCCCGCCCGCTGGGTCAATGACTGGCTCGTGATAGGCGACGACCAGGACGGCGACGGCTGCGGCGATGCCGTGGCTACGTGGCAGAAGCCCAACCTCCCCTCATCGGGCGAGTTCCAGCCCGCCGAGAGCGACGAGTTCGACTCCACCGAACTGGGCCTGCAGTGGCAGTTCGAGGGTCCCTACAGCCACTACTGGTACTACTGCGACGCCAGCAAGTCGCGCCTGCGCCTCTACGGCGTGCAGCAGCCCGAGGGCTTCCACAACCTCGCCGACCTCCAGAACGCCCTGCTCCAGAAGTTCCCCACCGAGAACTTCACCTGCACCGCCAAGGTCAAGTTCATCCCCAACCCCGGCTACAAGCCCAAGGGTGAGGAGGGCGGCCTCCTGCTCAAGGGTCAGGACTATGCCGCACTGAAGTTCGTCACCACCACCGAGGGCACCGTGCTGCGCTACGTCACCTGCCGCGACGCCATGAAGGGCAAGGCCGAGCAGGTCGTCGCCGAACTGCCCGTCGAACTGCAGCCACAGCCCGCTCCCTACACGCAGAAGTATGCCGTCGACGACATCCCTCAGCCCCGCTCCGCCACGCCCGACTATTATCTCCGCGTCAAGGTCCACAGTGAGGGTATCGGCAATCAGATCAAGGCTTTCGCCCAGTTCTACTGGAGCCTCGATGGCAAGAAGTTCCAGAAGGTGGGCGAGCCCTTCCAAGTCAAGGAGGGCAAGTGGATCGGCGCCAAGGTTGGCTTCTACAACAGCCGCCCCACGGTCAACAACGACGGCGCCTTCCTCGACGTCGACTGGATCCGCTTCACCAAGTGATAACTGGTCCATTCCTGCTTTTTGCATAGGGTGTCAAAAACTTTATTTTGTTTTATGTCATCCCAACTATATAAAAGGCAGAACTGGTCAGTTATTATTCAACAACGGAATTGAACAGAGATTATTCAACAACGGAATTATTATTCAACAACGGAATTGAACAGAATTATATCAGAAATGGAACGGAAATAGCTAATCGACCCACCATTTCCGTTCCATTTCCGAAAAGTTTCCGTTCCATTTCCGTTGTAAAATAAGAACAGAGCCATTTACGTTGTAAAATAAGAATACAGCCATTTCCGTTGTAAAATAAGAATACAGCCATTTCCGTTGTAAAATAAGAATACAGCCATTT